>Ga0137326_1000137_pt1 | contig 27102 bp, 24 predicted proteins | sample EasRivERMZT500_2_FD_102292 | JGI IMG/M metagenome (GOLD analysis project Ga0137326, IMG submission 102292) | Soil microbial communities from meander-bound floodplain in the East River, Colorado, USA - East River MetaG ERMZT500_2 | ecosystem: Environmental > Terrestrial > Soil > Floodplain ... | reverse complement strand
CTCGATGTCGTTGCCCTTGAACGTGCTCCCGTCACCCCAGATATGGACGTCATCGTCCTTCATGGCGACGACGAGCAGGGTGCCGGTCACGGCGCGGCCGAGCGGCGTGGTGTTGAAGTAGGGCACACCGGCCGTCGAGATGTGGAAGGCGCCGGCCTGCAGCGCCGCGATTCCTTCACGGACGAGCGGCGCCCGGCAATCGACGAGCCGCGCCAGCTCGGCGCCGTACTCGCGCGCCTTGCGGGGAATCGCGTCGTAGTCGGATTCGTCGGGCTGTCCGAGGTTCGCGGTGTACGCAAATGGGACGGCGCCCTTTTGTCGCATCCAATGGAGCGCGGCGCTGGTATCGAGCCCTCCGGAGAACGCGATGCCGACACGCTCGCCGACGGGCAGTGCCTGAAGAATGGTGGACACGATGGCGGATCATATCGAAGCCGCGTAGCAATCTGCTTGTACAGGCTGTTGAGCGGGGGTTATTATCGAAGTGCCCCCAGGTTAGGAGACCATCCCATCGTGTCGACACCCAGATTTCTCGCGCTCACCGCGGCCTGCCTGCTTGCCGCGACACCTGCCACCGCCCAGGCCCAGGCGGCAGCTCAGCCGGCCGCGCCCCAGCCGGCGTCCGCTCGTCCGGAGAAGCCGTGGAGCTTTGATTTCGGGCTGGGCTGGGACAACAGCATCAGCGGCAACATCAACAGCGGCGCCATCGGGACGCTGAACGGCCAGGCGACCGCGATTCTGCCCAACCGCTACGAAGATGTGTACGGCACCGGTCTGCACCTGCGGTTCGGCGGCGGGTACAAGCTCGACTCTCTGAACGAAGTCCGCGTCACTTTCACGTATCAGTCCATCGACGCGGATCTCACGCAGCTCGGCGACATCGGAGCCTCGAAGCTCTATGCCCAGTACGACCCGTACAAGAGCCTGACGCTTGACGTCGGTATCCGGCGGTACGTGCCGAACACCGTCCAGAACATCCGCCTGTACGCCGAGGGTTTGATCGGGCTCGGCTTCATCAGCGAGCTGGACGTGGAGCTGGTGGCGCCAGGATCGAACATCATCTTTGACGCCTCGGACTTCTACGACGCGACGACCGCCTTCACGATGTCGGCGAACATGGGCATCCTGTTCAACGTGCACAAGCAGATCGACCTCAACGCCCAGATCGGCCTGCGCTATCTGTCGGGTCTGTCGGATGTGGACGCGTTCGCGGGCACGGGCCTGGAAGACTTGAACAGCCACACGAGCCGCTGGACGATTCCGTTCATTATCGGGATCAGCGTGAGGTTCTGACGCGAAGGGGTCGTACCTCGATCTGTGGAAAACTCAGGGGAGTTGGTAGCGGTGATCTCCCCTGAGTTTTCCACAGATCGAGGTACGACCCCTTATTTCTTGGTTTTCATCGCGCCCGCGTCCATCCCGTCCGGATAGACCAGCATCAGGTTGTAGCGGTCGACTTCGTGGTTGAAGTGCGTCCGGTCGGCGCGGCCGCGCTCGACTCGCGCCTGCGTCTGCGTGACGCGCCAGTTGTACCGCTCCCGCCGGGCGTTGTAGGCCGACACCTCGGCGGCCGTGGGGGCGGAGGGCGTGTTCATGCGAGTGGTGAGACTCGACAACCCGCTCTCGAGCTCGGCGCGCTCGCGCTCGATCTCGGCGCCTTCCTGCGTGACGGCCGCCTGTTCCGCCTCGAGGCGCGCCGCTTCCGCGTCGAGCCAGCCGCGGAGGTTCGTCCGCTCTTCGTCGCTGGCGACGATCCCTTCGAAGGCGTTCTCGGCAGACAGTCGCCGCAGGATGGTCTGAAACGGGGGGCCGTGCTCCACGCTCGGCTGACCCGCCACGTACAACTGCGCGTGGACCATCTCATGGCACAACGCGCGTCGCAGCGCGGCCTGGTCGTTCTGCAGCACGGGGTTCAGCAGGATGACGGCCTTTCCACCGACGTGCCCGAACATGCCTTCGAGCCTGAAGGCGCGCTCGGCGAGCTCGCCGACGTCCACGAGCTGCGGCTCCCATCGCACGGGGATTGGCGGGAGGCCGCCACGAAAGTGCTGCCGGTTGATCTGCGAGTAGAACTGGTCGAGCAACGGATCGCCCGGTTTGTCGAGGTTGGCGTCCAGGAGTTGCCGCTGGCGCGTGTCGGCCGCGGTGGGCCCGGTCACGCGCTGCGCCGCCTGCGGCTGGGCCGGGCTGATCGTCGCCCATGCGACGAACGCCACCAGCACGACCGCAATCGCGCCGGCCGTCAGCCAGAACGCCCTTGAATCGCCGTCTCGCGCCGGTGGCTGCGCCAGCCGCGCGGCCCGGGCCGGAGGCGCCGGACAGACGTTGACGTGGCCGCATCGTTTGCAGGCGACGGTGCTTCCCGGCGGCTGATTTCCCGCCTCCACCACGCCCGCGCAGCCCCCGCATCTGAAGGTGATCACGCGATCCTCGAGGGGAGTGTCTGTGCAAGACCTGCGCCGCGAGGAATCCGCCTTCCCCGCGCAGGGGCCTGACAGAAGCGGCAGGCCGATCACGAAATGGGCGAGCCGCGGAATGGGTTGTACACTGCTGACATGGCCTCCGGTTCGTCCCGCCGCGGCGTGATCCTCGTCCTCGTGCTCATCGGCCTCGGCATGTTCGTGTCGCTCGTCGCCGTCCTGCTCATCGGCACCGCCGCGGGGGCGCCCGTGCACGTGCCGTCCAACGCCGCCTTGTATTTGCGCGTGAATGCGCCGTTCGCCGAGGTCGTGCCGGACGACGTGCGGTCGGTGTTCGGCGGGGTGCCGCCGACGTTGCGCGACACCATCGACGCGATTCGGAAAGCCAAGGTGGATCACCGCGTGAAGACGCTCGTGCTGACGCCGCAGGCGCAGGGCGCGATGTGGGCCCAGCTGCAGGAACTGCGCGGAGCGATCGAGGACTTCCGGACCTCCCGCAAACAGGTGACCGCGTACCTCGAGGCCGGCGCGGCCGGCGAGTACTACCTCGCGAGCGCCGCCGATCGGATCGTGATGATGCCGGGCGGCCAGCTCGACCTGGCCGGCCTGGCGACCTACGAGCTGTTTTTCCGCGGCACGCTCGACAAGGTCGGCGTGTTTCCCGACCTGCTCCACATCGGCGAGTACAAGACCGCGACCAACACCCTCGTCGAGCGGGGATTCACGCCCGCGCACCGCGACGTGACGCGTTCGCTGAACCGCAGCTGGTACGACGAGCTGGTGCGCGCGATCGCGGTCTCGCGCAAGCGGCCCGAAGCCGACATCCGCGCGGCCATCGACGAGGGCCCGTTCCTCGCCGAGGGCGCGAAGCGCGCGGGGTTCGTCGATGCGCTCGGGTACGAGGACCAGCTGGACGACGACGGCCCGGTGGCGGGGACGTCGCGCCTGGAAGGGGAGAACTACGCACGCGCGTCCGTGTCGCTGGGGCCGCGCCAGTCCGGCGGCCGCATCGCGCTGCTCTATGCGGTCGGCCTGATCGCGAGCGGCTCGAGCACGTCCGACGCCATGGGCGGATCGGTGATTGGATCGGACACGTTCGTGCAGTGGGTTCGCAAGGTGCGCGTGGACCCACAGGTCAAGGCGATCGTCATCCGCATCGACAGCCCGGGCGGCTCCGCGATTGCGTCCGAAGTCATCTGGCGCGAGCTGATGCTGGCCCGCGACGTCAAGCCGCTCATCATTTCCATGGGCGACGTGGCGGCCTCGGGCGGGTATTACATGGCCGTACCCGCGCACGTCATCGTCGCGCAGCCGGGCACGATCACCGGTTCGATCGGCGTCGCGACCGGCAAGTTCGTGCTCAAAGGGACGATGGAGAAGCTGGGAGTCGGCGTCGAAACGGTCACCGACGGCCGCCTCGCGGGGATCTACTCGCCGTTTTCAACCTTCTCGCCGGCCGAGCGCGCGCGGATCGAGGAGCAGATGCAGGCCATCTACGACCAGTTCGTGTCGCGTGTCGCCGAGGGCCGCAAGATGCCGGCCGAGAAGGTGGACGCTGTCGCGCAGGGCCGCGTCTGGACGGGCCGTCAGGCGCAGGGCATCGGCCTCGTGGACGAGCTCGGCGGCCTCGACCGCGCCCTCCGGATCGCCAAGGAGCGCGCGAAGATGGACCCGGACAAGGAAGTGGATCTGGTGGTCTATCCGCAGCCGCGATCGGCGTTCGAGATTCTGGCGAATCCGTTCGGCGCCGCGGCGACCGGCGTCGAGCTGCTCGTGTCACGCCCGCGGTCCGCGCTCATGCCGTCGGTGGTCTCGAATCTGTTGCGATTCCGCCGCGGCGAGCCGCTCGCGGTGATGCCGAACGTGTTCTGGAGATAAGAACCCGAGGTCCTTGGTCCTCAGTCCTTGGTCCTTGGTGCCCGGTCAAGACGGACCCGGGACCTGGGACCGTGGACCCAGGTCCCAGGACCGGTTTTACATCTCTCCTAAGACCGTCTTGATGGCGGCCTCGTGGAACTCGATCTTCATCTTGGTCTGCGCCCGCTGCATGTAGGCGCCGAAGAACTCCCCGCGGCGCCGCTGCTGGAGCTCGGTGCGGGTGCTTTCGCGCGCGGCGGCCATCTCGGCCAGGTTGACGTCCGTGCGCTCCTTCACCCGCGCGACCACCACGGCGTTGTCCGTCGCGATGGCACCCGTGGTCTCGTTGACCTTCAGCGCGAACACCGCATCCTCAACCGCCTTGTTGACGCCGACTTCCGGCAGGGCCATGCCGCGGCTGAGGAGCTCGGTGCTCTTGATCTCGACGCCGGCGGCTTTGGCCGCGGCGGCGAAGTTCGTCTTGCCGGCCCGCGCCACTTCCTCGGCCTTGGCCTTGGCCAGGTCGATCGCCTTCAGGCGGATGACGTCCTCGCGAACCTTGTCCTTCACTTCGGCCAGCGTCGGGACCGCTGAGGGTTTCGTCTCGACGAGCGTGATCCACGCGTAGCCCTGCGGCGTCTGCAGCGCGGCGCTCACCTTGCCGGTCGTGAGCGTGAAGGCTTCGGCGGTCACGGCCGGGGCGAACCCGAGTCCGGCCATCGGCTCTTCGCGCGCGAACAGGCCGGAGTCGCTGACGGTCAAGCCGCGGGCCTTGGCCACGCGATCCAGGTCGGTCGGGTCGTCGATCTCGCGGGCGACTTCACCCCGCACGCGGTCCGCTTCGGTTTGGCCCTTCTCGGACTTGATCTGATCCTCGAGCACGCCCTTCACCTCCGCCAGCGTGCGGGTGGCCTTGGCGCGGTGGTCGGTCACCTTGATGATGTGGTAGCCAAACTCCGACTTCACGAGGTCGCTGATCTGGCCCGGCTTCATGCTGAACGCCGCGTCGTCGAACGCCTTCACCATCCGGCCGCGGCCGAAGAAGTCGAGGTCGCCGCCCTTGTCCTTGGAGCTGTCCTCCGAGTACTGCTTGGCCAGCTTCGCGAAGTCCTGCCCGGCCTTGACCTTCGCGAGGACGCCTTCCGCGGCCTTCTTGACGGCGGCGTCGTCCTTGCCCTCGGTCTTGAACAGGATGTGGCTGGCCCGGACCTGCTCGGGCGTCTCGTACATCGCGATGTTCTGCTGGTAGCGGGCGGCCACTTCCTGCTCGGTGGCGGTCATGTTGCGCTTCAGGACGTCCCGGTCGATCGCCAGGAACCGGATGCGCCGCTTTTCCGGCAGCCGGTACGACTCCTGGTTGGCGTCGAACCGCGACTGGAGCTCCGCGTCCGTCGCCTGCACCTTGGATCGGAACTGGTTCGCCGTGAACACGGCGAGGTCGAGCTTCACCTTTTCGTTCCGCCGGCGGTATTCCTCGTCGGCTTCGCTGTCGCTGACGCGCACCCAGGCCGTGGCCGCCGTCTGGAACTTCTCCATGACGATCGACTTGCGCACGGATTCCTCGAATTCGTCCACGCGCATGGGCGGGCGCTGGTAGGCGAGGAACATCCGATACCGGTCGTAGCCGACGAACCGCCCGTTCTCCTGCAGCTGCGGCATCCGCTGGATGCGCTCGCTGAGCTCCGCGTTGGACACGCGGAAGCCGAGCCGCCGCGCTTCGATGAGGATCGCCTCTTCGCCGACCAGCTGCTGGATGATCCGCTGCGGAATGCCGAGCTGGCGGATCATCTGGTCGTTGAACTGATCGCCGTACGCCTGGCGCATCTGCGACACCTGGCCCTCGTACGCGCGCTGGTAGGCGAGCACCGTAATCGGCTGGCCCTCGACGCTCGCGACGGAGTCGGTCAGCGCGCCCGCGCCGAAGGGCTGCAGGAAACTCGGCACGTACAGAAGGACAAACGTCACGACCACAATCCCGAGGCTCCACTTGAGCCACGCCTTATGGCGCCGCATGCGACCGAGCATCGTCACGGTGAGCTGTCCTCCTGTCGCGCCGCGTGTATCCCTTCGGACGTACCCCCGTTCGGGGTCGTCCGGCCGGCGAGAAAACACAATTATGCCATGGGCCCGGTGCGGGCACCGCCCGCGGCGGCGTCCGCCGATTTCAGAATCGTGGCTGGCGCCGCGCGATTACGAAAACCACCGCGTTTCGCCCGAAAAATCGCTTCAATGCGCGTGTTATAGTCATGCCGTTCTCGTCCGCGCGACGGACATGCCGGAACTATCTGAGATCTCCCCAGCTCTCGGTACTGCCCCTGCACTTCGCCTCGCCGTCTTCCACCGGAGCGAAGATGTGCAGGAGCATCTGGCGCCCTTGCGACAGATCGGCGGTGTCGAGCTTGTTCCCGTGTGGCAAGGGTCCACGTGGGCGCTGCCGCGTGCCGTCTCGGGTGTGCTGTGGGAGCTCGCGCCCCAGGACTCCACCGATTCGCGCGTCACGATGCTCATCGATCAAGTTCCATCGGCGTCGTACAGCATGGGCGCGTCGCCCACGCTGCTCGAAGCGTCGCGCTCGATCGGCTTCCGCCGCCATCTCACGACGCCCGTCCGCCTGATTGACGTCGAGCGCGCGCTCGGCCTGCCATCCGTGGTCGATCTCGCGACGCGGCTCGAGTCGTCGACGCCTCGTCTCGTGCGGCTGTCGCGCCGCACGGAGGCCGTCGGCGAGCTGATGCGCGCCGTCAACGCGTCCAACGACCCCGCCAGCGTCGGCAACGCGCTCGTCTCGCGGGTCCGCGAGTGGCTGCCGCTCACCGAGTGGTCGCTCATCGCGATCGAAGCGGACGGCGTCGTCCGCCGTCTCGACGACCGCGACATCGAGCCGGCCTTCAAGGGCGTGGGCAGCGAGATCGCCGACGTCGTCATCCGCGGCGGCAAGGCCGCCATTCGCACCACGTCGTACGTCACGCAGCGCCTGGCCGTGGCGTCCGGCCAGGGGCCGCAGGCCGAGCTCACGATGCTGGGCTGGCCGCTCGTCGCCGGCGGGGAAGTCGCCGGCGTGCTGGTCGGCATCGACTACGGACGTCTGCGCCGGCTGCCGGTGCTGGCCAACGAGCTGGTGGACGCGCTCACGGTGCTCGTCGAGCCCGCCGCGTACGCGCTGGCCCATGCCCTGCGGGTGGAGCGGGCCGAGGCCCTGTCGGTCACAGACGACCTCACCCAGCTCTACAACTCCCGCTACCTGAACGAGGCCCTCCGCAAGGAAACCAAGCGCGCCATGCGCAGCGGGTGGCCCCTGTCCCTCCTTTTCATCGACCTGGATGGCTTCAAGAAGATCAACGACATCCACGGCCACTTGATGGGCAGTCGCGCGCTCATCGAGGCCGCCCAGATCATCAAGGGCGCCGCCCGCGAAACGGACATCGTTGCACGGTTTGGCGGAGACGAGTTCGCCATCCTGCTGCCCGAAACCGGGGACGAGGGCGCCCAGCAGGTCGCCCGCCGTCTGCGAGACCGCATCCAGCGCTTCGTTTTCCTGGGGGATCGGGGCCTGGGGAACCGAATTACTGCCTCAATTGGCCTAGCCACGCTCCCCGATGTAGCCGATACAGCGGAAGGCTTGCTGCAAGCGGCTGATGCGGCGATGTATCGTGTTAAGGTCACGGGGAAGAACGGCATCCACGTGGCCGGACGCGATGAGGGGCACCGCCCCCCACAAGTCGAGAAAGAAGAATAGGCTAGGGCTTTGAGTCTTCGGTCGCTCTTTTCGCTGTTTTCCAGCGATCTCGCTATCGATCTGGGCACCGCCAACACGTGTGTCTACGCCCGCGGCCGCGGCATTGTCGTCAACGAGCCATCCATCGTCGCCCTCAACAAGGTCACGGGCCGCATCGAGGCGGTCGGCAAAGAGGCGAAGGAGATGCTCGGCCGGACGCCGGGCAACATCGTCGCCATCAAGCCCATGAAGGACGGCGTCATTGCCGACTTCGAAGTCACCGAGAAGATGCTGGCGCACTTCATCAAGAAGGCGCACAACCGCACCATGTGGGTCCGGCCCCGGATCGTCATCGGGGTGCCGTCCGAAATCACGCAGGTCGAAAAGCGCGCGGTGAAAGACAGCGCGTATCGCGCGAAGGCCAGCGAGGTCTACCTCGTCGAGGAGGCCATGGCGGCCGCCATCGGCGCGGGCATGCCCATCGAAGAGGCGTCCGGCAACATGGTGGTGGACATCGGCGGCGGCACCACCGACATCGCCGTCATCTCGCTCGCGGGCATCGTCTACAGCAAGGCCATCCGCATCGCCGGCAACGAGATGGACGAGGCGATCATCGCCTACATCAAGAAGACGTACAACCTGCTGATCGGCGAGCGGACCTCCGAGCAGATCAAGATGGAGCTGGGTTCCGCCTTCCCGCTCGAAGATCGCCTGACGATGGAGATCAAGGGCCGGCATTTGATCGAGGGCGTGCCCAAGACGATCACCATCACGGATGAAGAGATTCGCGAGGCGCTCGCCGAAACCGTGAACGTGATTGTGGATGCCGTCCGGGTGGCGCTCGAGCGCACGCCGCCGGAGCTCTCGGCCGACATCGTGGACCGCGGCATCGTGCTCACGGGCGGCGGCGCGCTCCTCAAGAACCTCGACAAGCGGCTCCGCGAAGAGACCGGCCTGCCGGTCGCGATGGCGGAGGATCCGCTCTCCACGGTCGTGCTCGGCGCCGGCAAGATGCTCGCGAATTTCGAGCTGCTCAGGAAGATCTCGCTGGACTAGACGGCGATGTTTCGCCGGCCTCTAACGCTCTTCGTGGTCATCTGCGTAGGGCACATCCTCCTCATCTCGACCCAGGTTCAATCCAAGACCGGCTTGCCCGTGCTCGAATCGGTCGCGTTCGGCACCCTGGCCCGCGTGCAGGGCGGGGTCGCGGGCGTCGCCGACGGCCTGCGGTCGATCTGGAGCCAGTATTTCGCCCTCCGCGGCGTCGAGCGGGACAACGCGGCGCTCCGCCAGCGCGTCCTGGAGCTCGAAGGGCAGGTGCAGGCCGAGCGCGCGCGCGCGTCCACGGCCCGATCGCTCGAAGAGGCGCTCAGGCTGCAGCAGGAGACGACGCAGAAGACGCTTGCGGCGCGCGTGATCGGCGGCGACCCGGCGCCCGGCGCGCTCACCGTGCTGATCGATCGCGGCGAGCAGGAAGGTGTGTTTCCCGACATGGCCGTGATCGCCGGCGGCGGTGTCGTCGGCCGGGTCATCGGCCGGCCCGCGGCGCACTGGTCGCGCGTCCAGTTGTTGATTGGCCGTGATGCCGGGGCCGGCGCGGTGCTCGAGAAGAGCGGGCAGGGCGGGTTCCTCGCCGGAGGCTTCGGCGACCGCCTGTATCGACTGGAGCTCCTGTCGAGCCTCACATCGGTGGAGGCAGGCGAGAAAGTCGTGACGTCGGGCCAGGACGGGCTCTATCCGCGCGGCTACACGCTCGGCACGGTGGAGGCGGTGGACGGCGAGGGCAAGGACCGCGTGATCAAGGTGCGGCCGAGCGTGGACTTCTCGCACATCGAGATCGTGCTCGTCGTGCTGGCCCTGCCGCCGGACATCACGTCACCGGCCAAGGCGACCGCGAAAGGCAAGGGCGGCGAGTGAGGTTCATCCCGGTCGTTCTCGCGGTGCTGGTGTCCGTTGTGCTGCAGGCGACGCTCGCCCGATACATGGTGGGAGGGCGCTGGGCGTTCGACCTGGTGCTCGTCGGCGTCGTGTACTCCGCGCTGCAGCAGGGCGCCGTGAGCGGCATGCTGGCCGGGACGTTCGGCGGGCTGCTGCAGGACACCCTGTCGGGCACGGTCCTCGGCGTCGGGGGGCTGACGAAGACGGTGACGGGCTACGTCACCGGGGTGCTGGGGACGCAGTTCGTGGTCTCGAAGCCGTACGCGAAGGCGGTGATCGTGGCGGGCGCGACGGTCGTGAACCGGCTGATGGCCCTCGGGCTGGACGGCTTGATTCATCAGGCATGGCCGGTCGTGTCGTGGTTCGCGATTCTGGGAGAAGTCGGCGCGAACACGCTGTTCGGGTTTATCGTGTTTGTGGCGGCCGCGGCCCTGCCGGATGCGATGTCCCGGGGCCGGTTCAGCCGGCGAAACAGTTTGAGCCGCCGGCAGTGGTGAGCACGTGGCAATGTTGAGTCCCGGAGCACACGAGCACCGTGTCGGCCTGCAAAACCGGCTGACGTCCCTGCGCGTCGTCGCTTCGGTCGTCTTCGGCGCGCTCCTGGTCAGTTTCTGGCTCGTCCAGGTCGTCCAGAACGCGCGCTACGAAGAAATGGCCGACAGCAACTACCTGCGGACGATTCCGCTGCCCGCGCCGCGCGGCCTCGTGTTCGATCGCGAAAGCCGCGTGCTCGTGGAGAACCGCGATTCGTTCTCGATCAATCTGGTGCGCGAGCGCAGCGCCAACCTCGATCGCACGATTGCCACGCTCGCGCGGGTCGTCGGCATGGACGAGGCGGCCATCCGCGAGATCGTCGCGAGGCACAAGCGCGAACCGGTGTTCCGGCCGATTCCCATCGTCGAGCACGCCACGGAGGCCCAGTGGGCGGCCGTGCGCGCCCGGAAGTTCGATCTGCCTGAGGTGGTCGTGCAGACGGTGCCGACGCGCACCTACCTGCCGGGATTTGCCGCGCACCTCTTCGGCTACGTCGGCGAGATTCAGGACTCGCAGCTCGACCGACCCGAGAACTCCGGGATCGAGGCGGGCGCCATCGTCGGCCAGACCGGGCTCGAGCGCACGTACAACACCTCGCTCATGGGCGAGGATGGCCATCGCAACGTCGTCGTCAACAGCGTGGGGCGGGAGATCGGCGAGCCGCTCGGCACGACCCCGCCCGTCGAAGGCAAGCGTGTGCAGCTCACCATCGACTACGACCTGCAGCGCGCGCTCGAAGCCGCCTTCAAGCAGTCCGGCTTCGCGGGCGCCGGCGTCTTCCTCGATCCCACGACCGGCGAGATCCTCGCGGCGACGAGCCTGCCGGCCTTCGATCCCAATGACTTCGCGGTCGGCATCGACCCGGCCAAGTGGGCGGATCTCAACCGCGATCCGCTGAAGCCGCTGGAGAACCGGCTGATTCGCGGGCTTTATTCGCCGGGATCGACCTTCAAGATCATGATGGCGATCGCCGGCCTCGGCGAGGGCGTGATCACGCCCGACACGACCGTGAACTGCCCCGGCGGCGGCACGTTCTACAACCGCTTCTATCAGTGCCACAAGAAGGGCGGGCACGGCGTCGTCGATCTGCGTCACGCGATCGAGCAGTCGTGCAACACGTACTTCTACACGCTCGGGTCGAAGATGGACATCGACACGATCCACCGGTACGGCCGGATGCTGGGGCTCGTGGGCAAGACGGGCATCGACCTCCCGGGTGAGAACAACAGCTTCGTGGCCTCCCGGGAATGGAAGATGCGCACGACGGGGCAGCCGTGGTACCCCGGCGAGACGATTTCCGTCGCGATCGGCCAGGGGCCCGTGGACGTCACGACCATCTCGCTCGCGACCATGATCGCGACCGTGGCGAACGGCGGCACGCTGATTACGCCGCACGTCCTGCGGGCCGTGGACGAGGATGGGCGCGGCTGGAAGCTGGCGCCGACGCCGGCGCCGAAGTCGAAGCTGCTCATCAAGCCGGAGCACCTGCAAGCCGTCCGCGACGGACTGTGGCTGGCGGTCAACAGCGGCATCGGCACCGCGACCCGGCTCCGCATCGACGGCCGGGATGTCGTGGGCAAGACCGGCACGGCCCAGGTCATCTCGCTCGAGGGCGCGCGCGCGGCCCGCGGCAAGACGGATCTCGATCTGCGCGACAACGGCTGGCTGATCTTCTTTGCGCCGCGCGACAACCCGCAGATCGCCGGCGTCGTCTTCGGCGAGCACGCCGAGCACGGGTACTCGACGGCGCCCATCGTCAAGCACGTGCTCGAGACGTTCTTCGCCAAGCGCGAGGGCAAGCCGTTGCCGGTACTGGGCGCCAAGCCAGTGCCAGTGACGACGATCCCCGGCACCACGGAACCTGTACGTCGTGATCGTTGAACGACGCCTCTCCGCGCATATCGACTGGCCGCTCATCGCGGCCGTCCTGGCGTTGACGTTGATCGGCCTCGCGACCATCTACTCGGTCTCGTGGGATTTCCGCAACAACCAGCCCGGCGCGCGCTTCTGGGCGCAGGTCTACGCGCTGCCGGTGGCGCTCACGGCGCTGGTGGTGTGCCTGCTGATCGACTACCGGTCGCTGGCGCAGCGGTCGCTGTTCGTCTACATCGCCCTGATTGCGGCGCTCGTCTACGTCATGTACTTCGGCGTCGTGCGCGGCGGCGCGCGGCGCTGGATCAGCCTCGGCGGGTTTACCCTGCAGCCGTCCGAGTTCGCGCGTCTGGGGCTCGCGCTCGTGCTCGCGATGTTCTACGGCGAGAGCCGGCGGAGCGCGCGATCGCCCGTCGAGCTGGGCATCGGCGCGGTGTTGCTGGCCGTGCCGGCCTATCTCATCTTCAAGCAGCCCGACCTCGGCACGGCGGCGACGCTCGTCCCCGTGTTTTTCGGCGTCATCTACGTCGCCGGGCTTCCCCTGCGCTGGCTGGCGGTCGCGTCGATCGTGATCGTCGTGGCGTCACCGGTGGTCTGGCGCTACGGACTGAAGGACTACCAGCGCGATCGCGTGGTGACGTTTCTCGATCCGTCCAAGGATCCGCGGGGCGCGGGTCACCAGCAGATTCAGGCGAAGGTCACCGTCGGGTCCGGCGGCCTGTTCGGCAAGGGATTCCTGCAGGGCACGCAGGGCGGCTACGGATTCCTGCCCGTCGCCGACAACGACTTCGTCTACTCCGTGCTCGCCGAAGAGCACGGCTTCCTGGGTGTGCTCGTCACGCTCGGGTTGTACCTCTTCGTTCTTCTTCGCAGTCTCGATGCGGCGAAACTGGCCAAGGATCGCGTGGGGGCCTTCCTCGTCGTGGCGATCATTTCGGGTTTCGGGTTCCAGGTGGTGTACAACATAACAATGTCGGCGGGGCTGGCTCCCGTGAAGGGGCTCACCCTGCCGCTCATGAGTTATGGCGGGTCGTCGCTCGTGGCGACACTCGCCGGGTTCGGCCTCATCCTCAACGTGCGGATGAGACGATTTACGAATTGATGAACATTTTCGGATTTGACGCAGTGCTGATGATTCCCGCTGACGTTCTTTCGGTCCTCATCCTGGCTGGGCTGTGCCTCTTCACGACGGGGCGTGCGCAGGACGGGTGGGCCGGAGGCCTGGCCGCGGTACATGCACGGCGTGGTCCGCGGAGTCATACGCATGAACAAGGAGATGATCATCTCCTCGACGCCGCACGAGACGCGGGTGGCGATCCTCGAGGACGATCACGTCGTCGAGGTCTTCATCGAGCGGGAGCACTCGCGCGGCGTGGTGGGCAACGTCTACAAAGGCCGGGTGTCGAAAGTGCTGCCCGGCATGCAATCGGCGTTCGTTGACCTCGGTCTCGAACGCGACGCCTTTCTCTACGTAACCGACGTCATCAGTCCGACCGAGGAGGCCCTCGAGGACGACGACCCCGTCCCCGCGGCGGCCGACGTCCCCGAGCCGGCCAACGGCATTGCCCTCGGCGATTCGGGTGCCATCCCGATCGAGGCTCCGGAAACCGTCGCCGTCGCGGCCGGCAACGGCGCGGGACAAGCCGCGCGTCGCACGGAGGCCGGCTCAGGAGACCAGGCCCAGCGCGGCCGTCGCGATCGGCCCGAGCGCACGCTGCCAACCCAGAAGATTGAAGACCTTCTCAAGGAAGGCCAGGAAATCGTCGTCCAGGTCGTCAAGGAGCCGCTCGGCACCAAGGGCGCGCGCATCACGTCGCACTTGAGCCTGCCGGGGCGGTTCCTGGTGTACATGCCGACGGTCGAGCACATCGGCGTCTCGCGCAAGGTCGAGTCGCGCGACGAGCGGCGCCGGCTCCGGGGCATCGTCCAGCGGTTCCGCGATCAGTCGGGCCTGCCGGGCGGGGTCATCATCCGCACCGCCGCGGCCAACCGGCCCGACGAAGACATCACCGCGGACCTCACGTACTTCCAGCAGGTCTCCACCGAGGTGCAGCGCCGGCGTGAGTCCGAGCGCACGCCTGCGGTGCTCTTCCGCGAGGAAAGCCTCGTCACGAAGCTCCTGCGCGATCTGCTCACCGAGCAGTTCAGCGCCATCCGGATCGACGACGAAGCGGAATACAAGCGGGTGATGGCCTTCATCAGCCGGTTCGCGCCGAACATGGCGGGCCGCGTGAAGCGCTTCACCAAGGAGTACCCGATCTTCGAGGAGTACGGCGTCCAGAGCGAGATCGACAAGGCGCTGCGCAGCAAGGTCTGGCTCAAGTCCGGTGGCTACATCGTCATCAACCAGACCGAGGCGCTCGTCGCGATCGACGTGAACACCGGCCGCTACGTCGGCAAGAAGTCCGCCGGCCGGCTCGAAGACACCATCGTCAAGACGAACCTCGAAGCGGTGAAGGAAATCGTCCGTCAGATCCGGCTGCGGGACCTGGGCGGCATCATCGTGCTCGACTTCATCGACATGGAGGAGAAGAAGAACCGGCAGAAGGTGGCGCAGGCGGTGGAGCAGGAGCTCCGGCGGGACCGGGCCCCCTCGAAGTCGGTCCAGGTTTCCGACTTCGGGCTGATCATCATCACCCGCAAACGCGTGAAGAGCAGCCTGGAGCGGCTGCTGACCGAGCCCTGCCCCTATTGCAGCGGGACGGGCACGATCCGCACCACAGCCACCATCTGTTATGACATCCTTTCCGAAGTGCGGAAGGTGAGCGCCGACCTCGACGGGTACAGCCTGGTACTCCGGGTGAATCCCGAAGTGGCACGTGCCTTGCGAGAGGAAAGTCGTGGAGTGTTCCGTGAACTGGAATCCACGGTCGGCCGACAAGTAACGGTGCGGGCTGATGAGCAGCTCCACCACGAGCAGTTCGACTTGATGGCGATATGAAGCAAACTGCAAGGAAAGGCAGGCTTTCCATGACTCGAAGCCAATTGCTGAAACGGATGAGCGGTGCGGTGGCGGTCGCGATGGTGCTCAGCCTGACGATGGCGCTGCAGGCGCAGCAACAGCCGAAGGCCGGCGCGCTGGGCCAGGTGAAAATCGCGAAAGACGTGATGGCCAACGGCCAGCGGCTCGCGGCGGGCACCTATACGGTGCGGCTCACGGGCGAACAGGGGAAGGGCGTCGTCGGCCAGACGCCGGATGAGTCGCAGTGGGTGGAGTTCGTGCAGGGTCAGGACGTGAAGGGCCGTGAGGTGGCCATCGCCCTGTCCAGCCCCGAGGCCAAGAAGGTCCTGAAGAGTGTTCCGGCCGAGGGCGGCGCCTCCGCCGAGCTCCTGAAGGGCGGCGATTACATTCGCGTGCGCCTGAGCCGCGCCGGCACCCGCTACCTCGTGCACCTCTCGGTCGCCAAGTAGAGCGCCTCTCGCGAAGGCGCGAAGGGCCGCGAAGGCCCTTTGTGTCTTCGTGCGAGGAGACGGGCTACTTTCTGCTGATCGTTACGCTGCCGGAGAGGGTCGACACGTCGAGCGAGGCGCCGCCGTCACCGACGGTGCCGCGCAGCACGGAGTTTCGAACCGGCTGCGATGTCGTGACTTGCAGTCCGAGAGCCGGGTCGGCCGTGATCCGGCCGTTGAACGTGCGCGCGGAGACATCGAACCCGCCCTTCGGCAGAATCACCCGCACGTCTCCGCTGTGCGCCCGAATCTCGTAGCGGCCACCCTTCATGGGCGTACCCGAAAACTCGACGTCGCCGGAGGTGCTCGTGATGGTCGCCGACATCGTTTCCACATCACGCGCCACGACCAGGCCGCTCAGCGCGGTAATCGTCACTCGCTTCGCTTTCGCGCGCTCTACGCGGATGTTGCCGCTCATGGTGGAGAGCTCCATCGAGCTGTCGGCGTCGGCGTCCGTGACGGTCACCGTTCCGGACATCGCTTTGACCAATGACACCCGGCTGCCGGAGACCGTCGCGCTTCCGCTCATGACGGCAGCCGTGACGTCCCCTTTGATGTCCTTCACCTGCACATCGCCCGACATCGTCGTGACCGAAAGGGCCGTGCCGGCCGGAGCCGTCACGACGTAGTTCGTCGTGACGGCGTACGGCGGACGCCGCTCGTCGTCCGGGTATCGCGCTTCGACGGTGGCCCGCTCACCGCGGTGATCGACTTCGACGCGCACGCGTTCCAGGCCGAGCTTGGCGTCGGCGTCCGTGCGGCCGCGCGAGCGACGCGTGACTTCGACCGTCGCCGATCGGCCGCTGCCGCCCGTGACCGTGATGCTGCCGGAAATGTTCTTGAGGATGAGTGTGCCGTTGGCGCCGATCGCAAGCGTGTGCGACTCTTTCGCGACCTGCTCCTGCGTGTAGTTGCGATCCTGCGACGAGGCCTCGCGGAGTGCCTCGGCGATTTCGCGTCCCGCGTAATGGGCGCCGGAAAGGCCTTCGCGCAGCGCGTCGCCGATCTCGCGCGAGATCTCGTTCCAGACGCGCGCGTCAATCGTCTGAAGAGACCGCTGGATGGCGGCTCGGATCTCCTTTGCCGTCTGCTCTCCCACGACCACGCGGACTTCGACTTGCTGGGCTGCGGCGTGCGCGCCGGCGAGGGCCAGCACGGCCGAGAACACGCATCCACGCATGACGAGTCGTTTCACGGATCACTCTCCTATGAGGATTTCTTGCCGAACGCCGCCGCCGCTTCCGCGGCCGCGGCCTGATCGCCCTTGCGCATTTCGTTCATGAGATTGAGCGTCGCCTGCAGCACGCCGACTTTGGCTTTCAACGCTTCGAACAAACTTTCGCGGGCCGGCACGCTGGCGGGCGCCTGACCAAGAGCCGCTCGGCTCTTGGCAATCGCGCCGTCGATCGTCTCGATGCTGCTCATCAGCGTCGCCGCGGCTTCCGGTCCAAGCCGGTCTTTGCCTTCCTTGACGAGCGTCTCGAGCTTCTTGATTTTTTCGTCGACGGTCTTGTCCATGTCGTCTACCGCTTCGACGAAGCTCGCCGACGCCGCGTTGCCCGACGGATCGACGGGCGCGCCCGGCGTGCGAATGACGAAGTACGCGCCGATCGTGACGAGCACGAGCATCGCCGCGATGCCGATCCACTGGCGCATCGCCACGCGCGCGTCGGTGGCGGTCGGACGGCGCGCGCCGTCGGCGGCAGCCGGATGCACGTGACCGGCCACCTCGAGCCACACATGAGCCGGCGGCGGCATCGGCGCGAGCGAGCGCGCCGCGCGCCGGACCCGCTCGAGATCGCGCCGGATGCCGCGGCATCGCTCGCACGTGGCGAGATGCGCCTCGACCAGGCCGAGCTCGGCCGACGACAGGCCGCCGTCAAGGAGCTCGCTGAGCTGCGGTTCGATGTCGTGGCAGGTGCTCATGACGCGGATTCCGCGCGGGACGGGCCGCCGGCGAGCGCGGTGCGCAGGCGCATGCGCGCCTTGTGCAGCTGCGACTTCGACGTGCCGTCCGCAATACCCAGCATCTCGCCAATCTCCCGATGCTCACACCCCTCGACGTCGTGCAGCACGAAGACCGCGCGGCAGCCCGGGGGAAGGTCCGCCAGCGCGCGTTCGAGGTCCAGCCGATCCACCACGCCCACCACCGCGCCGACGCCGGCGTGCGGCGCCGGCGGCTCCGCGTCGAGCTCGTCGGTCATCGCGGCAAATCGCGCGCGCTTGCTGCGCAGGTGATCCAGGCACTGATTCGTCGCGAGGCGGAACAACCAGGTGCCGAGCGACGATTCGCCCCGGTACAGCCCGAGCTTGCGATGCGCGGTCAGAAACACCTCTTGGAGCACGTCCTCGGCTTCGCTGCGTCCGACCAGCCGGCACGCCAGGCCGAACAGCCGTGGCGCGTGCGCGCGATACACCGCCTCGAACGCTCCCGGTCGGTTGGCGCGGCATTCTTCCACCAGCGCCAGGTCAGCGTGAGCCACGCTCAATTCAACGACTTAGACGCCGGCGGAGTTCCAGCCGTTGCTTTGAGGCGTCTTTCCTTGAAGTTCAGAATGCGGCGTCCGCGGATCCGCAATCCCTCAGCGGCCAGCAGGTCGGCTTTCAGGCGCGGAGCGCTGCCGTAGCCGCCGACGCGGCCGCCGGCGGCGACGACGCGGTGATAGGGCAGGCCAGGGACCGACGCCGTGCGCATGATGTTGCCGGCCGCTCGCGCCGCGCCGGGCCGTCCGGCCAGCCTCGCCAGATCGCCGTAGGTGAGGACACGGCCGGGTGGAATGCGGGCGAGCACCGCGAGCACGCGGCGGGTGAAGGCGGTCGCGGGCATAGGCCGTAGGTAGGGCCCTTCGGGTTTCGAAGGGCCGTCACCTCACGAGAGCTTCGCGGAGGACCCAGCCTTCCGCCTGGGTCATGTGGATGCCGGCGAGGGCCGCCAGCGTCGGCGCGATGTCCGCCGGCGTCGCCGTGCTCGCGTAGCGGCCCGCGCGCACGCCCGCGCCGTAGAACAGGATCGGCACGCGCTGATCGTAGTCGTACGGCGATCCGTGAGTGGTGCCGTCCTTCTGCAGAATCCACCCGCGCTTCGGCACGACGATGAAGTCGCCGCTGCGGCCGACCACATAACTCAGCCGCCACGCGTCGAGAAACGGATCGGTCGTGGCGATCGAGCCGGTGAGGTCGTCCCCCCAATACACGCGGTCGACGCCGCCTGTCGCGAGAAGCGCGCTTCTCACGGTCTGGACGAGGGCCGGCCGCGCGCGAAGACGGTCGGCTACACCAGAGGCGAGGAAGAGATTGCCGTTGGTCTGGCCGGCGACGTACTTGCCCGGCCCGAGCGCGCGCGCGAGCGTCTGTTCGACCGCGTTGCGGAGGGCAGTGTTTTCGAACCGGCCTGCGGCGCCCGGCGGGTTCACTTGCTCGGGCAGGAAAGCGACGCCGTGATCCGCCGTCAACGCGACGACGTACTGATCCGGACCGACCTGTGCGTCCAGCTGGTCGAGCAGGCGCCCGAGTTGGGCGTCGAGACGCATGAGCACGTCCTGAACCTCGTGACTGGCCGGACCGAACTGGTGTCCGGCGTTGTCGACCGCGGGGAAGGACAACGCCAGCAGGTCGGTGCCGCCGGCCATCTTGCCCGCGCCGATCTTCTCGGCCACCGCCAGGCCGAGACCCGCGATGTAGGCATCCGTCCACGGAGATCGTTCCCACGCCGTGACGAACGCGGCGTCGGGGTTGCCCGATTCGCTGACCAGCGGATGCGGAAACGTCCGGCCCCAGGGCGCGGGCGACGCTTCGCCCGGGCCGTCATCGACGCCGACGTACAACTCGAGCGGCCGCACGCGGTTCCAGACCTGGCCGTACAAGTCGGCGACGGGATTCGCCTTCACGTACTCGTCCACGACGGGCCACGGCGTTTTCGTGTACGCCGTTGACGTCGCCCACGTTCCGTCGTCCTCCTCCCAGACCGCGAGCGTGCTGGACGAGCCCTGCCCGGCGAGCGCGATCGCGGACCGCGGCTTGAGGGCGACCGAGACGATCCAGGGCTCACGGCGCGACTGCCGGCGCAGCTCGTCGGCAAGCGTGCGGCGCCGCAGGTTGCGTGGCCCGGAGAACTCACGGCCGATGCCGCCGCCGAACGCGACAGGCGCCGCCGACGAATCGTCCATGCACGAGGCGAGGCGGTTGGCGCGCGCGTCGTACCACTGGTTGGCCGGAATGCCGTGCGTGACCGGGAAGGTGCCGGTGCTGATGGTGACGTGTCCGGGGCACGTCATCGTGCCGCCGTACGGATAGGCCGCGCGCGTGAACACCGCGCCGCCGTCGATCAGGCGGCGCAGCCCGGCCGTCCACTGGTGCTGGTACCGATCGAGGTAGTCGGCGCGCATCTGATCGACGACGACGATGACGACCAGGCGCGGCGGCGAATTGTTCTGACGAGGCGCGGTCGCGGCCGCTTGTCCGAGCAACGCGCCGGCCAGCGCCGAGGCTTCGATGAGACGCCGCAAGAGCATGATCGGATCCTACCGGCGCCGCGCCCAGTAGCAAAGCGCCGCGAGATAGACGTCGTAAGCGGCGCAGCCGACGGTGAACCAGCGCGGCGCGAGGGCGGGCGAGAGCCAGCCGGGGCGATGCGCGACGTCCACGAGCGCGTGCGCCATGAACGCGCCGGCCAGGAGGCCGAGCGCCTGGCGCGGCTCGCTGAGGAGCGCGAAGGCCGAGGCGACGACCACGCACGCCGACATCGTCACGTCGAGGCTGGCGAGCGGCTCGCCGTCCGATCCGACGGCGAGTCCGAGCCACGCGCCGCCGGTCACCGCGAGGAGGATCGCCATCGCCTGTGCGAGCCGCAGCTCGCCGATGAGCCGCTGCGGCTGCGACGGGTCCACGGCCGCGACGCGCCACGCAAACACGCCGACCGCGGAGCCGGTCAGCACGAACGCCGTGATGACGAGGCGGCCCGTGTCGTCCACGGTTTCCCACTATACTTTGGCCGGCATGCGCGCGGTCGATCTCATCCGCCGGAAGCGCGACGGCGCGGCGCTCGACGCGGACGCGATTCGATCCTTCGTCACGGGCGCCACGAGCGGCGCGTGGCCGGACTACCAGGTCTCGGCCATGCTCATGGCGATCGTGCTGCGCGGCATGTCGCTCGACGAGGCGGCGACGCTCACCGACGCGATGGTGCGGTCCGGCGTGCGGCTGGATCTGTCCGAGTTCGGCGCCGTGGCGGTGGACAAGCACTCCACCGGCGGCGTCGGCGACAAGCTCTCCCTGGTGCTCGCGCCGCTGGCGGCGGCCTGCGGTGCCGTCGTGCCGATGATGTCGGGGCGCGGCCTCGGCCACACCGGCGGCACGCTCGACAAACTCGAGGCCATTCCAGGCTTTCGGACGCGGCTGCGACTCGACGAGATGCGTGCCGTGCTGCGCAAGACCGGCTGCGCGCTCATCGGGCAGACCGATGAGATCGCCCCCGCGGACCGCAAGCTGTACTCGCTGCGGGACGTGACGGGCACGGTCGAGAGCATCCCGCTGATCTGTGCGTCCATTCTCAGCAAGAAGATCGCCGAAGGCATCGGTGCGCTCGTGCTCGACGTGAAGGTCGGGCGGGGCGCCTTCATGAAGACCCGGGAGGACGCGCGCCAGCTCGCGACGTGGCTCGCCGGCATCGCGGAGCGGAACGGCGTACGCACGGAAGCGATCCTCACCACGATGGACGCGCCTCTCGGCCGCGCGGTCGGCAACGGCAATGAAGTCGTGGAGTCGATCGAGACGCTCAAGGGCCGCGGTCCGGCGGATATTGAATCGCTGTCCGTCCATCTGGCGGCTCGGATGCTCGTGCTGGCCGGCGTCGTCCGCGACGCCGATGAGGCCGTGGGCAAGGTGCGCGCCGCGCTCGCCAGCGGCGCCGGGCTCGAACGGTTTCGCGCGATCGTCGAGGCGCAGGGCGGCGACCCGCGCGTCATCGACGACTACGGCCGGATGCCGCAGCCGAAGGCGACGGCGACGGTCGGCGCACCCGCGACCGGGTTCATCACGCGTCTCGATGCCGAGCTGGTCGGCCGCGCGGCGGTCGCGCTCGGCGCGGGCCGCGATCGGGCCGATGCCGCGGTGGATCCGGCCGCCGGGATCCAGATTGTCGCGACCGTGGGCACGCCGGTGACCGCCGGCACGCCCGTGTTCCAACTTGCCTGTACCGAGGCGGCGCGCCTCGATGCGGCGCGACTGCTGCTCGACGAGGCGATGAGCGTGGGCCCCTCGGCCCCGCCGCCTCATCCGCTCGTGCTCGAGACCATCGACGCCCGGGCGACAGAAGGGCGGACCACTTGAAACGAGCGAGCGTAAGCGAGCGAGTCGGCGGAGCGGAGCGGGGATCACGGGGACCCCGCGAGCGACGCCGTCGGGGTGCCCGCAGGGGCGAAGCCCCTCGGAGCTGATGATGACGCGACTGCAACCGATTGTGGGCCTGCTTCTCATTGGCGCGATTGCCTACGCGCTCTCGACCAATCGGAAGGCGATCCGGTTTCGCATGGTCGCGTGGGGGCTGGGACTCCAGTTTGCCTTTGCGCTGATCGTGCTCAAGACGGAAACCGGGAAGTACGCCTTCGAAGTGCTGGGCGAAAAAATCCGTCAGCTCCTGAGCTACGCGCACGCCGGGACGTCCTTCGTGTTCGGCCCGCTCGGCGATCAGCCCGCCTGGGCGCGCATGGTGAACAGCGCGTTCGGCACGGAGGAGGGCAAGCGCTACGCCGTCATCATCGCGACGCACGTCCTGCCGACGATCATTTTCGTCGCCGCGCTCTTCGCCATCCTCTACTACTTCGGCGTCATGCAGTTCATCGTCCGCATCTTTGCGGTCGTGATGAACCGCCTGATGGGCGCGAGCGGCGCCGAGTCGCTGAATGTTGCGGCGTCCATCTTCATGGGCCAGACGGAGGCACCGCTGACGATTCGCCCGTACCTCAAACGTCTGACCGAGTCGGAGCTCATGACGGTCATGACCGCGGGCATGGCGCACATCTCGGGTGGCATCATGGCGGCCTACATTGCGTTCGGCATCGAGCCGCGCCACTTGCTGACCGCCGTGATCATGACCGCGCCCGGCACGCTGGTGATGGCCAAGATGTTCGTGCCGGAGACGGGCGAGCCGGAGACCCGCGGCAGCGTCAAGCTCCAGATCGAGAAGACAGACGTCAACGTCATCGACGCGGCGGGACGCGGGACGTCGGAAGGGCTGCACCTCACGCTCAATGTCATTGCAATGCTGGTCTCGTTCGTGGCGCTCATTGCGCTCACAAACGCGATGCTCGGGGGGATCGGCAGCTGGGTCGGCCTGACGGATCTGAGTCTGCAGAAGGTCTTCGGTTGGGTGTTTGCGCCTGTCGCCTGGTCGCTCGGCGTCACATGGACGGATGCGCCTGTCATCGGCAACCTGCTGGGCACGCGGATGGTGTTGAACGAGTTCATCGCGTTCTCGCAGCTCGGGCCGATGCAGAGCGCGCTCGACCCGAGGTCGTTTACGGTGGCGACGTTCGCGCTGTGCGGGTTCGCGAACTTCGCGTCGATCGGCATTCAGATCGGCGGCATCGGCGCGCTCGTGCCGGAGCGGCGCGCGGATCTCGCGCGGCTCGGTTTGCGGGCCATGCTGGCCGGCACGCTGGCCAACTTCGTCTCGGCGTGCATCGCCGGGCTGCTGTTCTAACCGCCCATGTCGACGGTGTTTGGACACGCGAGCGAAGCAGCGGAGTTTCTCCGCGGCCGGCTGGACCCCATGCCTGAGGTCGCCATTGTCCTTGGGTCAGGACTGGGGGCCTTCGGCGAGGGATTGCAGGACGCAACCCCGATTTCGTACGCCTTTATCCCGCACTGGCCCGTCTCCCGCGTGGTCGGGCATGCCGGAAAGCTTGTCGCGGGCACGTCGAAGGGCCGTCGCGTGCTGGCGCTCTCAGGGCGCGCGCATTTCTACGAGGGTCATTCGTTCGAGACCGTCACGTTCGGGATTCGCGTCCTCGGCCGGCTTGGGATCAAGACGCTGATCCTCACGAACGCGGCCGGCGGCATCAACACGAAATTCGAAGCCGGCGCCTTGATGGTGATCGACGATCACATCAACTTCCTGGGCAATCCGCTGATCGGGCCTAACGATGATCGCCTCGGGCGCAGGTTCCCCGACATGTCCGAGGTCTACTCGAGCCGGCTGCGCGGGCTGGCGGACGATGCGGCGCGAGCCGCAGGTCAGCGGATCGAGCATGGTGTGTACCTCGGGAACACCGGGCCGAGCTACGAGACGCCGGCGGAGATTCGTGCGTACCGGACGTGGGGCGCCGACGCCGTCGGCATGTCCACCGTCGCCGAAGCGATCGTCGCGCGGCACATGGGGATGGAAGTGCTGGGCATTTCCTGCATCTCCAACATGGCCGCCGGTGTGCTGCCGCAACTGCTTTCGGAAGAAGAAGTTATCGAGACGACCGGTCGAGTGCGCGCGCAGTTCGTCGCGCTGCTGGAGGGCGTGCTTGAGCGACTCTGATCGACTCGTAGAGGCCGCGCGTGCGGCTCGCGCGCACGCGGTGGCGCCGTACTCCGGCTTCAAGGTCGGCGCCGCGCTGCTGACGAAGGGCGGACGCGTCTACGGCGGCTGCAACGTGGAAAACGCATCGTACGGGCTGACCGTCTGCGCCGAGCGCGTGGCGCTCTGGAAGGCGCTGTCGGAAGGCGAGCGGGAGTTCTCGCTCATCGCGGTCGTGGCCGACACGGACGCGCCGACGCCGCCGTGCGGCCCCTGCCGCCAGTTGCTCTGGGAGTACTGCGGTGATATTCCCGTAGTGATGGCCAACCTCACTGCGGTGACCGCGCGTCACCAGATGCGCGACCTCCTGCCGCTGCCGTTTGACGGCCGGCTGCTCGGACGCTGACCCATGTTGCCGACTATCGCGCGGGAACCGGACGCCGTGGTGATGATCGACCAGCGCAAGCTGCCTGGCGAGGAGCGCTACGTCCGCTGCAAGACGGCCGCGGAAGTGGCGCGCGCGATCAAGACGATGGTGATCCGTGGCGCGCCCGCGATTGGCGTCGCGGCCGCGATGGGGATTGCGCTCGGCATGCGCCGCAGCAAGGCGCTCGGTACCCGGCAGTTCGCCGTCGAGTTCAACAAGATCTGCGATCTGATGGCCGGGACGCGGCCGACTGCAGTCAATCTCTTCTGGGCGATTGCCCGCATGAAGCGCTCGTTCGGCGACGGCGCCCGGGCCGGCGAATCCGTGGACGAGTTGCGGCGGCGGCTTGAAGCGGAGGCCGACGCGATTCACGACGAGGATCTCGCGAGCTGCAAGACGATGGGCCGCCACGGCGCGGAAGTGGTGCCGGCCAACGCCCGAATCCTGACGCACTGCAATGCCGGCGCCCTCGCCACGGCCGGCTACGGCACGGCGCTCGGCGTCATTCGGGCTGCCGCCGAACAGGGGAAAGTGGTGCAGGTCTATGCCGATGAGACGCGCCCGTTCCTGCAGGGCGCGCGGCTCACGGCGTGGGAGCTGGTCCGTGACCACGTGCCGACGACGGTGATCGCCGAGAGCATGGCCGGGCCGCTCATGCGCCAGGGTGGCGTCGACATGGTTGTGGTCGGCGCGGACCGCATCGCGGCTAATGGGGACGTCGCCAACAAGGTCGGAACGTACACGGTCGCGACGATGGCGCGTGCGCATGGCGTGCCGTTCTACGTCGCCGCGCCGCTCTCGACCATCGACCTCTCGACGCCCGACGGCTCCACAATCCCCATCGAGCAGCGCACGCCGAAGGAGATGACGCATCTCGGTGCGATGCGCCTGACGCCCGAGGGCGCATCGATCTGGAATCCTGCATTTGATATCACGCCGCACGAGCTCATTGCCGGCATCATCACCGAGCGCGGCATCGCCAGGCCGCCGTACAGCGAGAGCCTTCCGCGCCTCTTCGCGGAAGATGGAGGCCGGGTCGCTCCATGAACGTGCTCGGGATCGAGACGTCGTGTGACGAGACCGCGGCGGCAGTGGTGCACACCACGGACGATCCGCAGCGGCCGTGGCGCATCGGATCCAACGTCATCGCCTCGCAGGTCGAAATCCACCGCGAGTGGGGAGGCGTCGTCCCCGAGCTGGCGTCCCGCCAACACGTCCGCGACATCTGCGGCGTCGTCGAGAAGGCGCTGGCGGATGCCCGCGTGCAGTGGGAGAACGTGGACGCGCTGGCCGTGACGCACGGTCCCGGGCTCATCGGCTCGCTCCTCGTCGGCGTGTCATTCGCCAAGGCCGCTGCGGCGGCGCTGGGCAAGCCGATCGTCGCCGTGCATCACCTGGCGGGGCACATCGAGTCGATCTTCCTCGAGCACGGCGTCATCCCGCTGCCGGCTGTCATCCTCGTGGTGTCGGGCGGGCATACGAGCTTGTATCTCGTGCCCGCGTTGGGCGAGTACCGGCTCGTGGGGCGGACGCGGGATGATGCGGCGGGCGAGGCGTTCGACAAGATCGCGAAACTGGTGGGGCTGGGCTACCCGGGCGGGCCGGCAATCGATCGCCTCGCGCGGGAAGGGCGCGACGACGCGGTGGATTTGCCGATGCCGCGGTTCACCCATCCGGATCGCAACCAGGCGCCTCCCGATCTCGAGCGGATCGGGCCGCCGGCGTTGGCGCATCTCACCGAGTTCAGCTTTTCGGGCCTCAAGACGGCCGCGGCGCGGCACCTGCAAAAGCGCGGCGTGACTGTGGCGGCTGGTCCGGCGGTCCCGTCAGATGCGGGCCCGTTGAGCCGGGCGGAGCTGGCCGACTTCTGCGCCAGCTTTCAACGCGTGATCGTGGAGACGCTGCTGTCGAAGACGTTCGCCGCCGCGCGCCTGGTGGGCGCGCGCAGCATCGGCATCGCCGGCGGTGTCTCGGCCAACAGCCGCCTGCGTCGCGATGCCCTGGCACGCGCCGAGAGCGAGGGCCTGCCGGTCTTCGTGCCGTCGCTGGCGCTGTCCACGGACAACGCGGCGATGATTGCGGCGGCGGGGCTGCGCCGCCTCGAGCGCGGCCTGCAGTCGCCGCTCGACTTCAACGCCCACGCGACGCTGGCGATTGAGCAATAGACTGGCGGGTCCGTGCGCACCCACACCGACTACCTCTGGTTTCAGACAAAGGCGCGTCAGGAGTTCGTCCGCATCACCGACGAGGTCGCGCGCATCGTCGACGCGAGCGGCGTGCGCGAAGGCATGGTGCTCGTGTCCGCGATGCACATCACGGCCGCGGTCTACGTCAATGATTGGGAAGACGGCCTCATCCACGATTTCCAGGCGTGGCTGGAGAAGCT
>Ga0137326_1000129_pt1 | contig 28348 bp, 21 predicted proteins | sample EasRivERMZT500_2_FD_102292 | JGI IMG/M metagenome (GOLD analysis project Ga0137326, IMG submission 102292) | Soil microbial communities from meander-bound floodplain in the East River, Colorado, USA - East River MetaG ERMZT500_2 | ecosystem: Environmental > Terrestrial > Soil > Floodplain ... | reverse complement strand
GCTTGTCGGTGAAGAACGAATTCGCTCCGCCTTCGAACAGGAATTCGATAGCCGCCTTGGCGACCCCGGGAAAATGGACTGACAGGCCCGATTCGCCGCTCAGCGATCGAATCACCCGACTGGCTGGAGCCTCGTAGCGGAACTCTCTCGGCGCGGTGTAACGATGGTCTCGGATCCGGAATAGGCGCCGCGTAGATCGTCGGCAATCCACGCGAACAGCTCGAACAGCCACACGTCCGACTGTTTGGGCAGCGTAACAGGAGCTCCTCCAGCTGCCAGTGGTTGGCGGCCCGCCGTCTCAGGGCCAGGAGCCCTAGAGGTCTGGGCAGCTCACCAAAGCGGCCGCACACCGTGTGCTAAGACGAGCCCGTTCCCCAACTCAAACCCGCTCAATGGCTAGAAGGACACTGCCATCTTCCCCTGGGCCGCAGTGTGAGCGCGGTCCAACGCTACGAGACCGAGCGCGGCTTCCCCGTGCACCGGATTCGCAGAGCCGCCGGCAGATCAAGACCGTCTACGGTTTTCGTGAACGAATCGACAAATGGCGGGCAGAGGTCGATGCCCGAAAACGGCGTAAGCCGCAGACACAGTGAGGCCCGGTTTCGTTGACCTACCCTGTCACCGCGTCGAAGGACACTGATCGCACAGTAGAATGCCGGTCACCCCGGCTGTGACGGACCACACTCTTGCCGAACGCCCGACCTCCGAGCCCTGGCTCTGCCTCCCGTACACCGACTGGCACGTGGACGATCATCGGCAGCTCACAGGCTGTACTAGCGACCTGCGCGGCGATGCCGCGCTCAGGACCCGGGCGCGATACAGCCACTCGTGTAGTCAGCTGCGGCCTCTCGCGGCTAGAGAGCAGAGGGCCAAGTAGGTGGCCATCTCACTCCCGCCGAAGTTCCTGGAGGTGCGAGTGCACGACGTGAACCGCGCTCCCGGAATCAGCGGTCTGTGCGTTGGTTATGAGCGAGGAACATGGCGTGCCTCTCAATTCGCGGCACACATCATGGATTGGTTACCGGAGTTCGCGCTAAAGCATTCAGAAATCCAGAATATCTCTTCGGGTGAACTGATGTCCCTGGTTCGTCGCGCCGCCAAGAGAGTGTACGAGTCGGCGACGTTTGAGAATCGTGGGGAGTTCGGCGAACTGTTTCTTCATGCCGCGATCAGGCAGGTTTTTGATTCCCAGCCCGCCGTTTCCAAGGTGGTCTATAAGTCAGCTCGGAACGAAACGGTCAAGGGCTTTGATGCGGTTCATGTTGTTGACGGCCCCAACGGCCCGGAACTTTGGCTGGGCGAGGCGAAGTTCTACGAGGATGTTGCGGCGGCAATCAGAACAGTAGTGAAAGAGCTCGACGCACACACACAAACTGACTATCTCAGGGATGAGTTCCTGTTGATACGAGGCAAGGTTGATCCGGCTTGGCCTCGGGCCGCTGAGTTTGAGGCGATGATTAGCGAGAATCGGTCACTGGACGATGTCTTCAAGAAAGCCTGCATTGCAGTGTTGCTCACGTATGACAGCGACTGTTTGAGTAGGCACACCGAGTGTAGTGAAGAATACCGCAGTGAATTCATCGAAGAAATCATGAAGCACCATGCGAACTTCGCAGGGAGGAATCTACCTCCAGACCTATCGATTCACTTGATTCTCTTGCCCTTGTTCACGAAGCAGATCCTATTGGCCGAGCTAGACAACAAACTGCGAGCCCTTCAAACGCTATGATTATCGCCTCCCTTCGCGAAAAGCTGAGTAACCCGACGACGATCGCCCAAGAGCCATTCGGTGTGTTGCGCGAGATCTCGACTCTGCTCAACCAAGGAGATGAGGTCGGGTGTCGGGAAGCGGTGCTGCGTGCACTCGAGCATAGGGCCGCATTCGGCCAGCTCGAGACTGTGCTGCTAGCGTTGGTCCGCGAGGTTGGGCTTTTCCCGTACCTTGAAAAAACAGAACTGGGACTAGCGGACGCAGTAGCATACGAATTCCACCGACCGGACCACCTTGGCGAGATTGTGTTCCACCGGGAGCAAGCTGAAGTCTACCGACGCCTAATGGCGCGCGAGTCGGTGATCCTCAGCGCTCCGACCAGCTTCGGCAAAAGCCGAGTGATCGACGCAGTAATTGCCAGCGGGACATACAAGAACATCGTTGTGGTCGTCCCAACGATTGCACTAATAGATGAAACGCGACGGAGGCTGGCACAATTCTCAGCGCAGTTCAAGATTGTCACACAGATTTCCCAGCCCCCTGGAGAGCGCAACGTTTTCGTTTTTACTGCTGAGCGCGTGAACGCGTACGAGGGACTCCCCCCCATAGATTTCTTTGTTATCGATGAGTTTTACAAGATCGGCGCCATGTCAGAGGATCGGAGACGCACCGTTGCTCTCAATCAAGCTTTCTATCGCCTAGCTCGGTCGAAGGCTCAGTTCTACATGCTCGGCCCGAGCGTTAGGGAGATCCCCGAAGGCCTGCAGGACCGTTTCAGATGCCGGTTCCATCTGACGACGTTCGCCACCGTGGCAGCGGATCATGTTCAGGTTGACCCTGGCCCAGATCCACTGAAGACCCTGACAGACACTGTGAGGAACTTGGCCGGTGAGCCAACCTTGGTGTTCTGCAAGTCACCGAAGCGCGCGAATGACGTTGCAGGCGCCCTCCTGGACGGAGGCGTCGGCACAAGTGACAGCGCGACGGACCTAGCGTCTCAGTGGATGAAGGATGAGTTTCATCCGGAGTGGACCGTAGCTCGCGCCGTATCTAGGGGCATTGGCGTGCATCACGGTCGTTTGCCGCGGTCGCTCGGACAGTACATAGTCCGCGCCTTTAACCAAGGAATGCTGCAGGTGCTAGTGTGCACTTCGACGCTGATCGAGGGAGTGAATACAAAGGCGAAAAACATAGTTATTTTGGACAATGTCATTGCGCAGCGTCGGTACGATTACTTCACGTTCAACAACATTCGAGGACGCGCCGGTCGAATGTTTGAGCATTTTGTTGGCCGGGTGTTTCTGTTTCATGACCCGCCACGCGAGGAGTTACCGTTCGTTGACTTTCCAGTGTTTACGCAGGGCGCCGATACACCTGAGAGCGTCCTAATGCAGCTTGAACCTGATGACCTAACTGCTGACTCGGTCGCGCGTTTGCAACCGTTTCTCACGCAAGACCTTTTGCCCGTTGAACTGCTGCGCCGGCACGGAAGCATTGAGCCAGAACTCCTGCTCAACTTCGCGAAGAGGCTGGCTCGCGCGACCATGCTTGAACGAGCCCTCGTCAGCTGGACAGGGTTCCCGACACGGGATGCGCTGCGTCTCACGTGTCGACTCATCTGGGAGCACCTAGTTCCGGAGCATCGGCTAGCCGGTGTCGCGTCAGGGGAGCAACTGGCGCTGAAGATAGCTCGGCTCGCGCTGCGAAGCGACATCAGAACGAGAATCCAGGCGGAGTTTGAGGGACCGACCCAGTACGCAGCACGAAGCGCCGATGAGGCCGTAGAGAGAGTACTGGAATTTGATCGAACCTGGGCGAGCTTCGAACTCCCTCGATTGTTGAGGGCTGCGTCCGAAGTCCGGCGGCACGTCTTGAGAGGCCCTGGCGACTATACCTTCTACGCATCGAGAGTCGAGCACTTGTTTCGGAAGCCCGTGCAAATGGCTCTTGAAGAGTTTGGACTGCCGTTGCAGGTTACAGACAAAATCGCCGATCGCATCCCTGACGAGGCGCTGCTAGATGACATTCTCGCGAGGATTCGGAACTGGAGACCTGCAGATTTAGAGATCTCTCCGTTCGAACGGGAGCTATTCGCTGATTGTCAGAGCGCACTGTAGCTCAGGCCGATGGTGACAGCAGAGTGCCAGAGCTACGCCAGGATCTCCTTAACCACCTTCCCATACACATCGGTAAGGCGCATGTCCCGCCCGTTGAACCGATACGTCAACTTCTCGAGGTCCAAGCCGAGGAGGTGCAGGATCGTCGGGTGTAGCCGCCAGCCGGCCGCTTAGATCCCCGGGAACCCCACACCCTTGAGCGTGGTGAGGTCCTGCCGGCTCAGGCTCCAGACCGCTCGAAACCCGGCAAGCTCTTTCGGAATGGGATTCGCTTTCTTCTGCATGTCCGGAGTGGTCACCACGACGAGGGCCGGCTCCGATGCCGTCGGCGGATAGAAACGTCCGTGCTGGCTGGCATTCTCCGGCTTGAGCTCTTCGGTCTTGTACGGGCCGCCCCAGAAGATCGCGAGGTTCACGTACGGCCTGTCCTTCAACGCGCTCGCCAGCTGCGGATCGCCCTGAACGGTGCGGTCGGGATTGCTGTAGCGCCCCGCGTTCCACCACAACAGGCTGAAGGCCGGAAAGTCCTCGGGGCTGGCGGGACGGAGAACAATCGGCTGCGCAAGCGTCCCACCGTACACGATGACGGCGGACGCGGCGGGATAGATGGCGACGACCGGGTGCGAGGAGAATCCGACAAGAAGTACGGCGACGACGATCGAGCAGATGCGCGCGCGCGTCATACAGATCCTCCAGTTTGCCCGTCCAAAACCCGGACGGGCCTACGTACTCGCCCGCCCACACCCGGGCGGGCCTACGTACTCGCCCGTCCAAAACCCGGACGGGCCTACGTACTGCCCTACGCGAGTATTTCCTTGATCACTTTCCCGTGCACATCCGTCAACCGCATGTCCCGCCCGTTGAACCGGTACGTCAGTTTCTCGTGGTCCAGGCCGAGCAGGTGCAGGATCGTCGCGTGTAACTCGTAGACCGATTTCGGGTTCTCGACCGCGCGGTAGCCGTACTCGTCCGTCGCGCCGACGATGGTGCCGCCCTTGACGCCGCCGCCGGCCAGCCAGACGCTGAAGCCCTTGTTGTTGTGGTCGCGCCCGTCCATCCGCTCCGAGATCGGCAGCCGCCCGAACTCGCCGTGCCAGACGATGAGCGTCGAGTCCCACATGCCGCGGCTCTTCAAGTCTTTGATGAGCCCCGCCAGCGGCTTGTCGGTCTCCGCGCAGTGCAGCCCGTGGTTCGTCTTGAGATCCCAGTGCGCGTCCCAGCTCGGCTCGAAGTTGCCGCCGCCGGAGAAAATCTGCACGTACCGGACGCCGCGCTCGACGAGCCGCCGCGCCATGAGCGCCTGCTTGCCGAAGTAATCGGTCGGCTCCTCGCCCACGCCGTAGAGCTTCTTCGTCGCCGCCGTTTCTTTGCTTATATCAATCGCCTCGGGCGCCGACGACTGCATGCGGAACGCCAGCTCGTACGAGAAGACCCGCGCCGAGAGCTCCGAGTCCATCGGGTTGAGGTCGCCGTACTTCTCGTTCAACTCATGGAGCGTGCGCAGCCAGCGCTTCTCTTCCTCAGGCGTTCGACCGGCAGGCGGCTTCAAATCGACAATCGGACTGCCCGTGTCGCGGAACTGCGTGCCCTGATAAGCGGCCGGCAAATACCCGTTCGCCCAGTTCGGCGGCCCGTTGATCGGCCCGCCGCGATGATCCGTGAACACGATGAAGCCGGGCAGATTCTGACTCTCGCTGCCGAGCCCGTACGTCACCCAGCTCCCGACACTCGGGTTGCCGGCGAGCACGCTGCCGGTGTTCATCTGAAACAGCGCCGGCCCGTGCGCCGGGCTGACGCCGTACATCGATCGAATCAGCGCGATGTCGTCCACGTGCTGAGACATGTGCGGGAAGAGCTCGGAGACGTCCATCCCCGACTGGCCATACTTCTTGAACGACCACGGCGAGGGCATCAACCCGCCCGGGTTGCCCATCACCGTCCGCACCTCGCCGACGTTCTTCATCGTCTCGCCCTGCCACTTGACGAGGTCGGGCTTGGGATCGAAGGTGTCTATCTGGCTCACGCCCCCGTAACAAAACACGGAGATGACAGCCTTTGCTTTCGCAGGAAATGCCTGAGGACGCGGAGCTAACGGAGACTTCGGCGCCTGCGCCGAGGCCACGGGGGAAACGGAGGCCACGGAGGAGGCGGAGGCCACGGAGGAGAGCAGGTCAGCGAAAGCAATCCCCGCGATGCCGCCGCCGAGGCGCGTGATGAGCTCGCGGCGCGAGTAGATCAGCTTCTCGAGGTTGCCGCAGCCGCAGTCGTGGTGATCGTGGCTCATTGTTGTCCTTTGGTTCCCGCAGGGCTGAAGCCCTGCGGCTACTGCAGTTTGCGACAGTAGCCGGAGGGCTTCAGCCCTCCGGGTATTCGTTCACGGCCGGTACACGAACTCGTTCAAGTTCAGCAGCAGATGGCAGAACTGCGCGAGGCCGCCTGCTCCGCTCTTCGCAAACTCCAGCCCGCGCTTGCGCTCGATGGCGTCGGCGGACCGGCCGAGCGCGAGCTGCACCGCGCGCTCGACCTGCTTCAGCGGATCCGCGCCGGCTTCCTTCTTCACGCGCTCGGCGAAGTGCCCCGCCTGGTAGCGCACCATCTGGTTGTTCATCAGAATCAGCGCCTGCGTCGCCAGCGTCGTCCGGTTCCGGCGGTCGGTCGAGTTGACGAGGTTCGGCTGGTCGAAGGTCTCGAACATCGGATAGCGGATGCTGCGCTTGGAAAAGATGTAGATGCTCCGGCGCCAGGTGGACGGGTCGCTGTCGGGCAGGCCCTTCCAGTCGCGCTTGGAGCTTTTCTCGAAGAGGTCGGGATCGATGTACGGGAAGATCGTCGGCCCGCCGATCGTTCGATCGAGCGCGCCTGACACCGTGAGGATCTGGTCGCGGATGATCTCCGCCTCGAGCCGGACCCTCGGCGCCCGCCAGAACAGGCGGTTCTCAGGGTCGATCGCGATGCTGGCCGGAACGTCGAGCGCGGCCATCTGATACGCGGCCGACGTGAGCATGAGCTTATGCATCGCCTTCATGCTCCAGCCCCTGGCCACGAACTCGGTCGCGAGCCAGTCGAGGAGCTCCGGATGCGACGGCGCCTCTCCCATTTTTCCGAAGTTGCTCGGCGTACGGACGATGCCCTCGCCGAAGTGGTGCTGCCAGAGGCGGTTCACCATCACGCGCGCGGTGAGCGGGTTTTCCGGCGAGACGAGCCACTCGGCGTAGCCGCGGCGGCGGTAGCTCGAGGTCGCCGTCGGCGGCGCTTCGGGGAACGTCCAGTCGGACTTGCGCGTGACGGCGAGCACGCCCGGCGTCATCTGCGTGCCGCGCGCGTCCGGGCTGCCGCGATGCAAAAAGAAAGACGGCTGCGGCTCGCGCGAGCGCTCGCCGATCGCGCGCGCCGACGCCGTGCGGCGCGGCTTCTGCCGGTCGAGCATCTCGATCTCCGCTTCCAGCTTTGAATGCTGCGCCTGCACGTCCGGCGGCATCAGCGCGACGACGTCGGCCGTGGTGACGAGCTTCCTGAGCGAGTTGATCGCGAGCGTGCCCTGAATCTGGATGACGTTGAGGCGCTGCCCTTCCGTGCGCTTCTCGGGCGGCGTCTTCCACGCGAGCTGCATGTAGTCCGGGAGCTTGGCGATCTCGCGGTCGATGATCTGCTGGTGGTAGGGCTTCTCGAGCGCGTCCTTCTTCGCCCTGACCGGCTTGATCAGCCCGTCGATACGCTGCGTCTCCTTGCGGTTGGCGTCCAGCTCGGCCTGCGGGACCAGCGGGTAGTCCACGTCGCGCGTGGAGAAGAACACCGACTGGATGCGGTAGTAGTCCTTCTGCGGAATCGGATCGAACTTGTGGTTGTGGCAGCGCGCGCACTGCACCGTCACCGCGCTGAACGTCAGCGACGTCGTCGCCACCAGGTCGTCGAGCTGTTCGTTGCGGCCGCCGCCCTCGGTGCCGAGCCGCAGGTAGCCGGTGGCGATCATCGCTTCGTCTTTCGCCGCCTTCTCCGTCCGCTCGGCCAGATACTCGTCGCCCGCCAACTGTTCCTTGACGAACAGGTCGTACGGCTTATCTTCATTAAAAGACTCGATGAGGTAGTCCCGGTACCGGTACATCTCCGGCCGGTCCACGTCGAACTCGAAGCCGCCGGAGTCCGCGTAGCGGACCAGATCCATCCAGTGACGCGCCCAGCGCTCGCCGTAGTGCGGCGAGGCCAGGACCTTGTCCACGAGCTTCGGCCACGCGTCGGCGCTCGTGTCTTTCACGAAGGCTTCGATCTCTTCATACGCCGGCGGCAGGCCGAGGACGTCGAGATAGAGACGACGGATGAGCGCGCGCTTCTCGGCGACGGGCGCGGGCTTCAGGCCCCTGGCGTCCATTTTCGCGAGGAGAAATGCGTCGATCGGGTTGGACGTCCAGCCCGCGCGCGTGACAGTGGGCACGGCGGGACGGACCGGGATCTTGAACGCCCAGTACTCGCGTTCTTCGTTCGTAATTGGCCGCTCCTCGCGGCGCGCGAGCATCGCGGCTTCCTCGCCGGTGTCGGTCTTGGCTTCGGGCACCGCCGCGAGCGACGCGCCGGCTTCGATCCAGCGCTTGATGACGTCGAGGTCGGACGCGGGCAGCTGGTCCTTGCCGTCCGGCATCGCGACGTCGCCGGTGTGCATCACGGCCAGGTAGAGCTTGCTCTCGTCGGGCTTGTGCGGCACGACGACCTTACCGCGGCTGCTGCCCTTCTGGAGGCCGGCGTCGGTGCGGAGGTCGAGACCGGCTTCCTTTGCCGGGCCGTGGCACTCGAAGCAGTGCTGCTTGAAGATCCCGTAGACCTGCTTCGCCAGTTCGTCGGCGCTGGCGGCCTGTGGCGCGGCGGGCGCGCCGGCCGGGGGCCTGACGGGATCCTGGGCTGTACTGGCCCGGAGTGTCAGCGCGCCGATCCATGCGGCGCCGAGTCCAACCAACAGGAGTGGTCCAGCCAGGCGATGGAATCGTCGGGGCATCAGGGTCATTCTACGGCAATACAATCCTTAGACATGACTCGCCGCACCTTCGTCACGGCCCTGCTGGCGGTGCTGCTCGTAGCGGCGCCCTTAATCGCGGCCGTGAAGTTCACGTCCACATGGGCCGCGCCCGGGGCGAGGAACGTCACCTTCAAGGGCCAGAAGGTGGCGGCGCTCGTGATTAGCGACGACATGTCGCTCCGGCAGTCGGCGGAAGAAGCGCTCTCGCGCGAGCTGACCGCGCGGGGCATCACCGGCGCCGCAGCCTACCGGATCATTCCCAACTCGGAGCTGAAAGACGTCGAGCGCGCGAAGGCGTGGTTTACGAAGGGATCCGTTGCGGGTGTCGTCGCCCTCCGGCCCGTGAGCTACGACAAGGTGAAGCGCTACACGGAGACCCTGTGGACGTCACCGTATTACTCGAGCCTTTGGGGCTACTACCCGTACGGCTGGGGCACGACCTACACCTACTCCTCGACCGTGGACACGGTCATCGTCGTCGAAGTGCTGATCTATCAGGTCTCGACCGGCGACCTCGTCTGGGCCGGCGTCAGCGAAGCCACCAACCCGAAGACGCTGCAGAAGCTCGTCGCGGACATCGTGAAAGAGGCGGCGAAGAAGATTGAGAAACAGTTCAGGTAAAGAGCAAGAAAGGGGCCGGGGCTCGTTTTACAAGAAACGTAAAACGAGCCCCGGCCCCTTTTACAGGTAGCTCAGCCACCAGCTGCGGCGACGCGCCTTCAAGCGCGCGAACCAGAGACACATCGGGTACATCAGCAGCACGACGCCGATCCAGACGAGGTACGTGACGCCCAGGCTCCAGCCGTAGTCGGGGGGAAAGACGGTGCGCGCGGTGCCGAGCGTCGGCGGCGGCAGGAAGAGGAACGGCCCGGCGCCGTACTTCATCCAAGTCATCAGGATCTGGATCGCGTGGATCAGCGGCAGGTGCACGACGAAGTAGAAGAGCGGTACGCGCCCGAAGACAATCAGCGGGTTCGTGTCACTGGCCCGCACGCCATCGATCCAGCCGAGCACGGCAATCGCGGGCCCGAGCGTCATCAGCAGGAACAGCAGCGACGGCGGGTACTTGCTCGTGTTCAGAAATGACAGCACGGTGAACAGCGGCGTGGTCTGGCCGCTCCATCGAAACGGGTCGCCGTAAACGTTGACAGCACGCAAGATAATGAACGCCGCCGTCAGGCCGAGCCCGAGGCGCACGAGGAAGCGCGAACGCGCGTCCGGCGGCAGCAGGTACACACGACCCAGGCAGTACCCCGCCGCCATTACGCCGATCCACGGAATCAGCGGATACCCGACGACGATCACCGGCGGCGGCGGCACAAGCAGGCCCGGCTCGTGGAGGACGCGCCACAGCCATGCCGACGACCCGAGGCTCGCGGCCCGCACGGGGTCGAGCAGATTGTGCAGCAGGATCATCGCGACGCTCGCGACCGCGACTGCGCGCCACGGCAGCCACACCAGCGCCGCGAGCACGATCATGCTCAATCCCAGCGCCCAGAAGACCAGCAGGATGATGAGGCCGCTGTAGTCCACGTCGAAGAAGAAGCCGATGCGGACGACCGTGATCTCGAGCACGACCAGCCACACGCCGCGCGTCCAGAGGAAGCGCGAGAGATCGCCGACGCGCCCGCCCGTGCGCTCGAATCGCAGGAACGCGCCGAGTCCCGCGCACAGCATGAACACCGGCGCGCAGAAGTGGGTGATCCACCGCGTCATGAAGATCGCCGTGGTCGTCTGCGTGAGATCTTCCGGCCGGAAGGCCTGCGCCTGAGTGTGGACGAAGTCGCGCGTGTGGTCGAGCGCCATGATGACCATCACGGCGCCGCGGAGCAGATCGACGGAGTCGATGCGAGGTCGTTCTGCCATTTGAAAAGCGTGGTATACCACGGCCTCCGGAGAACATATGGGGTGGACCCGAAGCGATTTCATGGCCGAGACGGAGAACCTCGAGAGCCGCTACAAAGACGACAACAAGTGGGCCTATAAGTCGTCGAAAACACCCTGGAAAGAAGAAAGCCAGAACGCCTGGCTTCTGTACACGAAGGCGAACACGAACGGGCTCGGCACGCTGTTGCTCGGCGACGCCAAGATCCGGACGTCAGGCGAGCTGCTGAGAAATTTCGGCATGACCTCGGGCAGCGGCTTGTCGGACATGGGCGAGATCTGGCAGGCGGAGAAGGTTCAATACTGGCGGCGCCGCGTGGCCGGACCCGGGCAACCCGCCGAACGGGTGCTGGGACCCGGCAGCATCCTGAATGACAAGAACTGGACGCCGTTCCTCAACGACTCGTTCGTCCTCGGCGGCGTGCATGGCGGGCAGGACTTTCACTGGGCGGAGGTCGAGTTTCAATCCGCCACCCAGCTCGACGCCGCCAAGGCGATGAGAGATCGTGCCTATCTCTGGAACATGTGGAAGACGTACCTGCTGAAGGGACGCAACTTCTGGTCGGACGGCTTCGTCCGGATTTTCGCGCGCGAGCTGATCGGCCTGAAGACGTTCAACTACATGCCGATGTTCACCACGGTGGAGATCTTCTTCAAGCCGGCAAGCCCGGGCGCAGGGACGTTCAAGGAGTACCTGGACGCCCTCGCCAAGGTGAAGTTCGAGGAGGGCGCCGGCGCCTCTCAGGCCATCAATCGCGAGCTCGGGGAATTTCTGTTCGGCGATGAGGACGCGCTCAGCGCGCTGAGCCTGAACAAGGCGGCGGCTAAGACCTAGATCCCCTACCGGCAGAAAAGGGGCCGGGGCTCGTTTTACGAATTACGTAAAACGAGCCCCGGCCCCTTTTCTAGCGCTCTTCCGCCTCTATCGCGCTGACGTCGGTGCGATCGAGGACGAGGCCGAGCAGCTCGGTGGCGACCCAGCATTCGGCGAGCACGACGATGGCGCTCGCGATGGCGGGAATGACGACCATCACGCGATCCGTCATCGCGTACAGCGTGACGCCGACGCCGCCCGCGATGAGCGCCGCGGGAATCAGGCCGATCACCAGACCGACCAGCGTGCCGAACGTGAGCAGGATGCGCTGCCCCATGGCGTCGATGCCGCGGGAGCGGGACGAGCCGAGCCCGGCCCATGCCGGGAGCAGCACGGCGATCGCGTTCTGCAACACGACCTGACCGAGGATCAGCGCGGGCGCCACCAGAATCGCGCTCACGACGTACGCCAGCTGATCGCTCCACGACACGCCAGCGCGCATCAGCGTCGGCGTCAGCAGCGACGCGGCCGCGACGAGGAGGACCAGCACCGCGACGGACAGCAGCACGGTCGGCGCCAGCACCTGGCCGCGGAGCATCGTCCGGCCCGACACGGGCCAGGCCTTCAGCAACGCGAGGTTCGACAGGTCCTGGCGGAGATCGTTCCGCGCCAGCATCGGACCCATGAGCACCAGCATCACGATGAGCGTCACGGAAAAGAAACCCATCATCTCGGCCAGGCCCGCGCGGCTCGACTGACTGAACGCGACGCCGAAGATGACCACCAGCGGCAGGAGCCGGAAGAGAGTCCTGACCGAGACGTAGCGGCTCACCAGGATCAGGTTCTTCCAGAGAATGGCGGTCTCGACGCGTCCGCGCGGCGCCAGGCGGAACGGCGTCTTCAGCCGCTTGCCCACCTTCGGGCGCGCCGCCATCGGATTGCGCACGCGCTTCTCGGCGCTCTCGGCCGACGCCTCCTCGAACGCGGTGTCGGAATGCACCACCCACATGTAGTTCAGGACGAACAGCGCCGCCACGATACCGAACGCCAACCCGAACTCGCCCGCCGACGACGCGAGCGTCAGCGCCACCGCGGATCGAAACGGCCAGAGGATCACACCCGCGACGCCGGTGGTCCCGAGGCGCACCAGCTCGCGAAACACCTCGCGTCCGCTGTCGAGCGCGGAGAGCGTTGCCCAATTCGACGCGACCACCCAGAGGAGGGCCACGACCGCGCCGCCGACAATCAGCGCCGGCACGCCGAAGCGGCGCCGGCCGCTCGCGCCGTGCTCGATGAGGCTCGCGCGGCTGAGGGCGACGCCCGTCAGATGCAGGTTGACGAGGCCCAGCGTCAGCCAGAGGCCGAGCAGGACCCGGACCGCCGTCAGGCCGACACCGGGGCGCATCAGGAGCGTGAAGATGAGGCTGCTGAACAGCGCGGCCAATTGGCCCCGCAGCAGCTTGTAGTGAATCAACTGGCGCCGCGTGACGGGCGCGGTGAAAAGGAACTGGACTTCCGATCGCGTGAACTCCACCGCCCCACGCTTCCCCGGCACCAGCCAGGCCACCGCGACGACGATGAAGAGCACGACGCTCATCGCGGCCTGCATCGTCTCGGCCGGAAACTGCGTGAAGCCGGACCCGAAGTCCGGCCGCGCCGATCGCGAGCTCGGCCGCAGGAAGATCATGTAGAGGTACAGCACGCCGACCACGAGCCCCAGGAGGTACCGGGGTTGCCGCAAGCGCTTGAGCTGGCTTCTGACGCGATTCCGGAACGAGCAGGAAACGAGGTAGATGAAGGCCGACGTCATGGCACCTCGCGGCCTGTGACGGCGAGGAAGATCTGCTCGAGGTTGGACCCGGCAAGCGCGGCCTGATCCCGCAGCTCGGCGAGCGTCCCGTCGGCCGCCTTCATGCCGCGGGCGATGATCACCACGCGCGTGCAGATTTCTTCCACGAGATGCAGGAGATGCGAGGACACGATCACCGCCGCGCCCTGACGGCCGCGCGCGACGATCGTCTCCTTCATGTGGCGGATGCCGAGCGGGTCGAGGCCCGTGAGCGGCTCGTCGAACAGCAGCGCGCGCGGCTCGTGCAGCAGCCCGCACGCGATGGCGACCTTCTGCTTCATCCCGCGCGAGAGCTCGGCGGGCAGCGCCTGTTCCTTGCCTTCGAGCTGCAGCTCCTTGAGCAGCGCCGAGGCGCGTGGCTCGACGTCGGCGACGCCGTAGATCCGCCCCGTCAGCCGCAGATGTTCCATCACGGTGAGGTACTCGAACAGCTGCGGCTCGTCCGCCATGAAGGCGAGCTTTCGCTTCGCCTCGACCGGCGAGGCCACGACGTCATGGCCGTCGATCGTCACCTGCCCCGCCGACGGCCGCTGGATCCCCACGATGCACCTCAGCGTCGTCGTCTTACCGGCGCCGTTCGGGCCGATCAGGCCGACCACCTCGCCGGGCGCGACCTGGAACGACAGGTCGGTGACCGCGCGAAAGTCTCCGTAGGTCTTGGTGAGATTGGTGACTGAGATCACACTGCGACCGGATGCTTCGCTTGATACAGCATCACCTCGAGGCCGCCCGGCAGCTCGAGCATCACGCTGATGCCCCAGCCCTGATCCTCAGGCTTGCCTGGGATGACGATGCCCTTCTCCTTCAGCTCAGCGACCGTCTTCGTGATGTCGTCGCAGACGAGCGTGAACTGGTGCAGCGTCCCGGTCTCGTGCGTCGGACCCTTGCCTTCGACCGGATGAATGCCGAGCTCGGCCGGCGGCAGCCGGAAGATCAGCCAGCCGCCACCCGCGTCGACGTTCTTCCATTTGAAGACATCGCGAAAGATCTCGCGCACTCTATCGGGCTCGGAGGTGTAAAGGAGGATGTGGGCGGCTGTCACCATCGGGCGATTGTAGCTATTTGGTGATCGACTTCAGGAACTCTTTCGCGCGCTGGTAGTTCGGGTCGAGCTTGAGGGCGTTCTCGGCTTCGCGGCGCGCGTCGTTGTAGCGCCGCACCGACGCCCAGGCGACGGCGTAGTTCAACCGGATCGGCGCGGATTTCGGGTCGCGCGTGACGGCGTTCGAAAACGCCGCGATCGCCTGCGGCTGGTTGCCGACGAGCGCCCACGAGAGGCCGAGGCGATCGAAGTCCCTGGCGTCCTGGCTGGCCTCGGCCGCGCGCTGCCACGCGGTGATGCTGAGATCGATGCGGCCGACGTCGGCGAGGCTGACCGCGAACTCGCGCGCGGTGTCCGCATCCCAGCGCGAGGGGTTGAGCGTGCGGACGGCGGCGTTCGCGTCGGCGGTGCGATCGAGCCGCGTCAGCGCGAGGACGAGGAGCCGCGTCGCGGCATCCGCCTGACGCCCGACGCGCGCGCGCTCGAGCGACGCCACCGCTTCGGCGTCCTTGCGTTCCTTGTAGAGCGCGCGGCCAAGTGAATAGTGCAGCGCCGGCTCGTTCGGGTTGAGCGCCAGCGCCTTGCGGTAATGCGTCACCGCCGGCCCGGGCTGATTGCGCAGCTCATAGATCTGGCCCGCGCGCATGTGGACGATGTCGGGAAGGTTGTGATTGGCGGCGGCGCGCACGATCCACGCCTCGCCCTCGGCGAAGCGATCCGCCTGAATCTCCAGCAGGCCCATGCGCACCTGCTCTTCGCCGCGGCCGTCGTTCAGTCGCGTCGGCCAGATGACGATGACGGCGGCAACGGCCACGGCACCGGCCGGCACGGCGAGCGAGGTCCAGCGGCGCGCGCGCACGGCGTCGATGGCCCAGGCGATCAACCCGCCCGCAGCCGCGCAAAGCGCCACCTGATACGGAAGGCGATACCGCGCAGCAACATAGAACACGACGACCGACAGGATCGCCAGCGGCGCGTACGCGGCCCAGATCCAATAGCCGTCGCGCCGCGGTCGCGCCACAAAGAGGCCGACGAGGCCGAGCGGCACGACGAGTGCGGGCCCGACGACGAGCCAGGCGAGCGGACCGCCGAGATCGCGGGCAAAGAACGGATAGCTGTGGTTGACGGGCAGGAAGCCCGCCGAGAGCGTGTACCAGGTCTTGCGCGCGAGCAGGCTCGCCTCGGCGCCCGGATGCTCGCGAATCCAATCGAGCGCGCGGTGCCAGTAGAAGCCCGACACCTCCGGCGCCGCCACGTCACGGCCGTACGCGGTCTTGACGACCTGAATCGCGTCGAGCCAGTGCGCGCGCACGCCCGGCGTCACGCCCATCGCCGTGACGAAGAGGCCGTCGGCCTCAGGCCCGTTGCCGATGAGGAAGTTGAGGCCGGCGGGCGACGAAATCAGCACGACGCGGCCGGTCGCGCGGAAGTTGCGGATGGTGACGGGGGCGATGACGACAAGGGCGCCGAGGGTGAAGACGGCAAGGGGCGCAAGCCGCCCCAAAGCCCGGGGCGGCCTACGTACTGCCAGGAACAGAGCCAGCCCCGCGATCACGATCAGCATCGGCGGGCGGTTCAGCGCGTGCAGGCCGAGCGCGGCGCCGGCGGCGGCCCACCAGAGCAGTGGCCGCCGGTCGGCCTGAATGGCGCGCGTGAGCAGGTACACGTCGAGCGCGGCCAGGAATGGCTCGATCGCGGCCGGAACGATCAACAGCTCGAAGAACGTGAACAGGCCGAACGCGCCCGCGAGGGCGCCCGCCCACCAGCCCGCGGCCACGCCGTACCAGCGGCGCGCCGCGAGCGCGATGAGGCCGACACCGATCGTGCCGAGCAGCATCTGCGCGAACCGGGCGGTCTCGACCGACCCGCCGCCGACCTTCAGAAAGAACGCGAGAACGTAGACGTACAACGGCGAGACGAAGAACGCCGGTACGGTCTCGCCAAAGAAGCCGTCAGGCCGCAGCAGCCACACATCGCCCGCTCCGACCCGCTGCGCGAGATGGTAGTAGTAGGCCGCGTCCAGCTCGCCCGCCGGCACGAGCAGCGGATGCTGCCCGAGCGTGGACAGCACCGCCATCTTGAGACCGAAGACAACGATCAGCGCCACGATGCCCCGGAGCCACCGGACGCGGGGAGACGCAACCATGCGCGCAATAGTAGTTCACTGCGGACGGCTCGCCGGTGAGGTCACCGATCTGGCCTCCATCCGAGATAACGCGCAATCAGAGCGGACGTCGTACGCCTCGTACGCTGGCCAACCTTTTTCTTTGAAGCCTAAGGACAGTTGACCAGTATCAGGTTCCTCGTACGGGACGTACGGGACGTACGAGACGTACGAGACGTACGAGACGCACCCCGCCGCTCCAAAACCCGGAGCGGCCTACGTGCGGGTCCAGTTCGCGCTACGTGTTGACGCGCGACTCGCGCTCGCGCGCGACGAGCACGTTGAGCACGTTCACGAGGCGATCGAGGTGCTCGAGCGTCACGCCGCCCATCAGGCCGATCTGCAGCCAGTTGCGGCGGACGAGGTACTCGCTCTGATAGGCGACGAGCAGGCCGCGCTGCTGGAGCGCGTCGCCCACGGACGCCGCGCTTCCAATCGTCTCGCACGGGATGGTGACGACGGCGGGCGTGGCGAGATCGTCGCCGACGAGCATCGGAATGTTGAACGAGCGGAGGCGCGCGCGCAGCCACGTCGAGCGCGCGGCGATCTCGTCGAACGGCGCCGTCGTGTCGAACCGCTCGAGCGCCGCGTCGAGCGCGGCAATCAGGTTCGACGAGTGCGTGAACGGGATGCTGCACTTCTCGGCGTAGTACCCGAGGTCCAGGTACCGCGGCAGCCGTGTGGGCTGCGGCGTCGCGTCCTCGGCATGGAAGACGAACGACAGCCCCGGGAACGACGCCAGCGCCTTGCCGCTGGCGCCGGAGGCGAGAAACACATCCGACAGATCGAGCGGCACCGCGCCAATCGTGCTGACGCAATCGAGGCACAGCGCGAGATCGTGCCGGCGCGAAATCGCCTTCAGCTCATCGACGCTGTTCAGCATGCCGGTGGACGTCTCGCACACCACGGCCCACAGCCACTTGGCGCGTGACAACTCCGCCGCGCGTCCGATCTGCGCGTAGTCCAGCGGCTCGCCCCACTCGAACGACAACGGCACGTGGATGAGGCTCATGCGCCGCGCCTGATCCATCAGCCGCTCGCCGAACTCGCCGTTGCTGACGATGACGCCCGGCGCGTCGAGGAGCGTGAGCTGGGCGGCCACGGCGTCGTTGGCGAGCGTGCCCGATCCCAGCAGGATCTGGACGTTGGGCGCGCCGACGAGCGCCGACAGCCGCGCGCGCGTCCGGCTGAACTCCTCGCGGAAGCGCTGATCGCGGTGATAGGCCGGGGCCCGCTGGAAGGCCGCCCGGACGTGGTCCGTGAGCGGCACCGGGCCCGGCAGGAAGCTGGCCGGCTCCCCCGCCACCGCCGGCGCGGCGTCCAGGAAATCCTCGAACGTCAGGTACATAGGCTGGAACGGCGCCTGGTCGGTGCCGACACGCGGCCCGAACGGCACGAAGCCGAGGTGACGGTACAGCTTTTCCTGTCTGAGCGTGCCCGAGATGACGGCCAGGTCGTAGCCGCGCTGCCGGCCCTCGCGGACCAGTCCATCCACCAGCCCCTTGAAGACCATCCCCCGCCGGTACGCGGGCCGGACGGCCAGGAGCCGGAGCTCGCAGGCCCGGCGGCCGGTCGGCAGGTACTCGTCCAGGTTGTCGAGCTTCTGATCGAGCGAGAAAGGCCGATCGCCCCGCAGGGCAATCATCCCGACGACGTCCTCGCCCTGCCGGGCCACGATATACGTGTTCTCCTCGTGGAACCGGTCCACGTGTCGGCGATCCCCGTTTGGCGCGTGCTGCGGGATTTCCTCGACGAACGTGTCGTACGCGAGCTGGAATATCTGCTCGAATTCGGCCGGGTCGTCCGCGATCTTGAAGCGCAAGGGGGACGGGCTGGACACGGTGTGCGCGGAATTATAGCCGGGAAGGTTTCGCATACTGCAAGGGGGTTATATAAGGGGTCGTACCTCGATCTGTGGAAAACTCGGGGGACTTCGCCGAAGAGTTGTCCCCCGAGTTTTCCACAGATCGAGGTACGACCCCCTCGTTTGGCCTGATAGGATCGCCAGTCCGCACGCACAAGGAGTCGGTATGTCCCATCGTCTGATCCCCATCCTCGTCGTAGCCTCAACCCTCTCCACCACCGGGCAGACGCAGCAGGCCACCCCGCCTCAGCTCATCACGATGGCCGAGGCCTCCGGTTACAAGAGCACCTCGACCTACGAGAGCGTCGTCCAGCTCATGAAGTTCGCGGCCGACAAGTCGCCCGTCATCTTTTATACGACGTACGGGAAGACGTCCGAGGGCCGGGAGATGCCGCTGGCGGTGGTTGGAACGGGCCTGAAGAACGCGAGTCCGGCGGCCGTGAGGGCGACCGGCAAGCTCCGGGTGCACATCCAGGGCAACGTCCACGCGGGCGAGGTCGAAGGCAAGGAATCGGCCCAGATCCTCCTGCGCGAGTTCGCGATGGGCCAGCACACGGACTGGCTGCAGACGATGGTGTTCATCATCAATCCCATCTACAACGCGGACGGCAACGAGAAGGTCTCGCCGACCAATCGCGGCAGTCAGAACGGGCCCGTCAACGGCATGGGCACCCGCGCGCAGGCCCAGAACCTCAACCTCAACCGCGACTTCATGAAGCTCGACGCGCCGGAGGGCAAGGCGAACGCCAAGCTCTACGTCGACTACGACCCGCACGTCAGCTACGACCTGCACACGTCGAACGGATCGAACCACGCGTACTTCCTCACCTATTCGCCTCCGCTCAATCCCAATACGAGCGAAACGATCATGAGGATCATGAAAGATGAGTGGTTCCCGTTCGCCACGAAGCAGGTGAAGGCCAAGCACGGCTGGGACATGTTCTATTACGGAAACGTTGAAGGAGGCCGCGGAGGTGGCGGAGGCCGCGGAGCCGGAGGACGCGGAGGGGACGCGGGGCGCGGAGCGGCAGGCGCCACGCCCCCGCCGCCACCGCCTCCCCCACCGCCGACCGAACCGGCGCCGCCGGCGGGACCGCGGGCGTGGGGCACGTTCGAACACGTCCCGCGCTTCCACAACAACTATGTCGGCCTGCGTAACCGTTTCGCGATCCTGACCGAGGCGTACGCGTACGCGACGTTCGAGGACCGAATCAAGGCCACGAACTACTTCGTCCAGGAGACGCTGACCTTCGCGCATCAGAACGCCAAACGCCTGCAGGCCGCGGTGGCGGCCGCGGACAAGGAGAACGTCATCGGCCAGCAGCTGGCGACACGCGCGCAGAAGAAGACCGGCGGGCTGATCGAAATCCTGATGGGCGAGGTCGAGCAGGAGCCCCATCCGGTGGTCGAAAAACGGATGATGAACCGCCGCGTCAACGTCTCGAAGCCGGAACAGATGGTCGATCGGCTCTGGTTCGAGGCGACGAAGACCGAGGACGTGCCGACGGAGTACTACGTCCCCGAGTCGGCGACGGCTTCGCTGGAACTCCTGCGCGCGCACGGCATCCAGCTCCGCCGGCTCACCGCGCCTGTCAGCGGCGTCGAGCAGTTCGGGATCACGAGCAACACGCAACGTCCGGCGGGCAACAGCATCGACCTCGGCACACACGGCCTGCGCACGCTCGACGGTACCTGGGCCGCCGCCGCGGACGTCACGGTCCCGGCGGGCAGCTGGGCCGTCCCGATGAACCAGCCGCTCGCGCGCCTCGCGTTCTACCTGATCGCGCCGACATCGGACGACGGACTCGTGAATTGGAACTTTCTCGACGACAAGCTGGGGGCGGATGTGAAGGTTTACCCAATTTATCGAAAGAAGTAGATCTCACCACGAAGGACACGAAGGCCACGAAGGACACAGGGATTCGAGTTCAGGGGACAAAGCCCGACGACACAGGAGAGTTGAAATGAGAGGTCGAACGAACGAGTTCTTCAGAGAACTACTCAGACTCGTTCGTTCGACCTCTCATTTCAACTCTCAGGCGGCCTCCGGCCGCCTGCCGGCTCCGCCGGCCAGTGTCGTCGGGCTTCTTGTCTTCTTCGTGATCTTCGTGAGCTTCGTGGTGAGCCCGCCCTTGATCTCGAGAGAGCAGACGCCTGAAGCTACTTCTCTTCTCGGCAAGCCGTTGTTCTCTCCACCCGTCGCCGAGGCGGCGAAGCCGCGGATGGAGAGCGACCTTGCGACCGCGCGCGCGGCGTGGGAGAAGGATCGCGCGAGCGCGGACGCGCACATCTGGCTCGGCCGGCGCACGGCCTATCTCGGCCGGTTCCGCGAGGCGATCGCGATCTACACGGACGGCATCAAGCAGCATCCGAACGACTCGCGGTTCTATCGCCATCGCGGCCATCGGTACATCACGGTGCGTGAGTTCGATCGCGCGATCGCGGATCTCGAGCGCGCCGCCGCGCTCCGCAAGGGCCAGCCGGACGAAGTGGAGCCGGACGGCCAGCCGAACGCGCGCAACATCCCGACGAGCACGCTGCACTCGAACATCTGGTATCACCTCGCCCTCGCCTACTACCTCAAGGGCGACTTCGACCGCGCGATCCCCGCCTGGCGCACGACGCGCGACGTCGGCAAGAATCCCGACAACCTCGTCAGCGCCACGCACTGGCTCTACACCTCGCTGCGCCGCGCCGGCAGGACCGCCGAGGCCGCCGAAGCCCTCAAGCCGATCCGCGCCGACCTCGAAGTGATCGAAAACATGAGCTACCACGCGCTCTGCCTCCTGTACAAAGGCGAGCGCACCGTGGACGACGTCCTCAAGGCAGCCGGTGAAGGTCCGTCAGGCTCCGCCGTCCGCTACGGCGTCAGCATCTGGCACCTCTACAACGGCCGCGCCGCCGAAGCCCGCACCCTCTGGGACTCGCTCACCTCCGGCCCCGACTGGCCATCGTTCGGCTTCATCGGCGCGGAAGTGGAACTGGCAAGAAAACGATAGGCCTCGTACGCCTCGTACGTCACGTACGCCCCGTACCTGGAACGAACTGACGCTGGCCAACGTCTCCTAGAATTCCTAAGGAAAGTGGACGAGTCTCGGGTTCCTCGTACGAGGCGTACGAGGCGTACGAGGCGTACGTGGCGTACGTGGCGTACGTGGCGTACCTCGCAGCTCTTCTTACCGAATCAGTCTTGCGACGTCGTTGAAGATGACGGTGACCATCAACAGGATGATCACCGCGGCGCCGGCGAGGAGGATGGCTTCCTTGACGCGGATGCTCATGTCGCGGCGGAAGAGGCCTTCGAGGCCGAGGATGGCGATCTGGCCGCCATCGAGGATCGGAATCGGGAGCAGGTTGAGCAGGCCGAGGTTGAGGCTGATGGTCGCCATCAGCTCGAAGAGATAGAGCCACGAGAGCTGCGCGGCGCTCGCGGACAGCTCGGCGATGGCGACGGGGCCCATGAGCTGGTTGACGGGCGTGTCGCGCGTGAAGAGGCCGGCGAGCGTGGTGCCGATCTGACGAGTGGCCTCGAGGTTTTCGTCCCAGCTGATCTTGAAAGCCTGGAAGATCGTCGGATCCACGTGCTCGAATTCCGACACCGCGATGTAGGCGCCGATGATCGTCGAGCCCTCGCGGCCTTCGGGGGTGATGGGAATGTCCTGGACCTGGCCTTCGCGCTCGACGGTGAAGACGAGCGGCACGGGTCCGTTCTTCTGAATCTTCCTGATGATTTGATCCTTCGAGAGGCCGGGCTCGCCGCCGACGGCCAGAATCACGTCGAAGCGCTTGAGGCCGGCCTTCTCCGCCGGATTGCCGGGCGTCACGCCGAGCACTTCCGGCCGCATGACCGGCTGCACGCCAATCGCGCCGATGCGGTACTTGGTGACGGCGGCCGGCGTGATCTTCAGGGTGAGGCGAGTGCCGGCGCGGTCGATCGTGACGTCCAGCTCGCGGTCCGGCCTCGGCAGCACGGCCAGGTTGAGCGCCTGCCAGTTCGCAATCTCGCGGCCGTCGACGGCGACAATGTGATCGCCGGGCTTGACGCCCGCCTGATCCGCCGGGCTGCCGGCGGTCACGCCGCCGACCACCGCCGGCGCCATCGTCGCGATCGGCAGGTCCGCCCCGAACGAGCGCACGAAGGCGAGCACGATGATCGCCATCGCGAGGTTCATCACCGGCCCGGCCAGATAGACCTGGAACCGGATCCACTTGCTCTTGGAGAGGAACTCCGTCGGGTCGCCTGTCGGCGCGTCCGAGACCGTCTCACCCGCGAGCTTGACGTAGCCGCCGAGCGGCACGAGGCTGATGCAGTACTCGGTGCCGCCGCGCGTGAACTTGAGGAGCTTCTTGCCAAAACCCAAAGAGAAGGTGATGACGCGCACGCCGTACCAGCGCGCCACGAGGAAGTGCCCCAGCTCGTGCACGAACACGAGCACACCCAGCACCAGGAGGAACGGCCAGATCGCATTGAAGGTGGAGACGAGCGAAGAAAGCATTTGATTCCTACGACGATGGTAGCGTACGGATTGTTTCGACGGTGAAGGCGCGGGCCCAGGCGTCGATCCGGCGGATGTCGGACAGCGACGTCACGGGGCCGGATTCGCGGTCGGCCGCGTCGAGCGCCCGCTCGATTGTGCGAGGAATCCCAGCAAATGCGAGCCTTCCGTCCAGAAACGCCTCGACCGCCAGCTCGTTCGCCGCGTTGAGGGCTATCGGCCAGGCGCCGCCGTGCTCGAGCGCGCGGTAGGCGAGGTCCAGGCACGGGAATCGCGCCCGATCCGGCGGGGCGAACTCGAGCGATCCAAGGCGATCGATATCAAGGGGCGGGAGCGACCCCGCCCAGCGATCCGGATACGAAAACGCGTACTGGATGGGCAGCCGCATGTCCGTCACGCTGAGCTGGGCGATCACGGATCCGTCGATGAGCTCGACCATCGAATGGACGATCGACTGCGGGTGGATGACGACCCCGATGGCGCCGGGCGCCAGGCCGAACAGCCAGCGCGCCTCGATGACTTCGAGGCCCTTGTTCATGAGCGTGGCGGAGTCGATGGTGATCTTGCGGCCCATGCGCCAGGTGGGATGGCGGAGCGCGTCGGCCGGCGTGACGCGCGAGAGCGCCGCGGCATCGAGCTGACGGAAGGGCCCGCCGGAGGCCGTCAGGATGATGCGCTTCACTTCCTCCGGCCTGCGGCCGTGGAGGCACTGGTGAATCGCGTTGTGCTCGCTGTCCACGGGCAGGATCGCGACGCCGCGCTTGCGGGCCGCGTCCATCATCAGCGCGCCGGCCATGACGAGGACTTCCTTGTTGGCGAGCGCGACGGTTTTGCCGGCGTCGATCGCGGCGAGCGCCGCTTCGAGCGCCATCGATCCGGACGTCGCGCACAGCACCACGTCCGCATCCGGCGTCGTCGCCGCGGCGACGAGTCCCTCGGCGCCGGCGTGCCAGCCCGACGAAGCGGCGCCAGTGCCGACGCGGGTACGCAATTCCTCGAGCGCGGCCGGCGTCGCGACGCCGACCGTCGCCGGCCGGTACTTCTCGATCTGATCCGCCAGCAGCGCGACGTTCTCGCCCGCTGCGAGCGCGACGACCGACAGCCGATCGGGATGCGCATCGACGACCGAGAGCGCGCTCCGGCCGATCGACCCGGTGGAGCCGAGTATGGCGACGCGCTTCACGGCACCGCCAGACGCAAATAGATGTAGAACATCGGCGCGGCAAACAGGATCGCGTCCACGCGGTCGAGGATGCCGCCGTGGCCGGGGATGAGCGTGCCGCTGTCCTTGACGCCGGCGCTGCGCTTGAGGAGCGACTCGAAGAGATCGCCCGCCATGCCGAAGCCGGCGAGCAGGATCGCCACGATCGCGGCCTCGAGGATTGGCGTGCCCGGCAACCAGAGCGTCGCGAGCGCCGGGCCGGCCGCGGCGGCGACGACCACGCCGCCGATCGCGCCTTCCACGGTCTTGCCCGGGCTGACGACGGGCGCGAGCTTGCGACGGCCGAACGCGCGCCCGGTGTAGTACTGCGCGCTGTCGCTGAGCGCGATGACGGCGACGAGCCACGTGAGCGGCGCCGGTCCGGCTGTTTCGCGAATCCAGGCCGCCGCGCCGAGCGGCAGTCCGACGTAGGCGGCGGCCATCACCGTCGCCGCCGGCCGCGCAAAGGCGCTCGCGCCCGGCGTGGACGTCGCGAGCGTCATCAGCGCGCCGCCGACGGTTGCCGCCATGACGACGAACGCGACGAGCAGCGCGCCGGATGAGCCGGATGTGAACACCGTGTCGGCGTGCGCGAGGGCCGCGCACGCGATGCCGGCCGCGGCCGCGGGCCAGGCGGGCGGCACGTCGGCGCCGGTCGCGCGCGCGAGCGTCGCGAACTCCGCGCCGCCCATCGCCGCGGCGATCACGGCGAGCCCGAGCGTCGCCCAGGACGGCAGCCACCAGATGGTGATGACCAGCAGCGCCACCAGAACGGCGGCGCTCAGGACGCGGACCATGGGTTGGGCCCGCTACTCCTTCCCGGCGCCGACAGCCTGAGCGGCGATCGCGCCGTAGCGGCGCTCGCGCTTCTGGTAGTCGAGCACCGATTCGAACAGGTGACGCGCGCGGAAGTCGGGCCACAGCACGTCGGTGACCGAGATCTCGGCGTACGCGATCTGCCACAGCAGGAAGTTGCTGACGCGCATCTCGCCGCTCGTCCGGAGGAGGAGGTCCGGATCGGGCTGCCCCGCCGTGTACAAGAAGGACGCGAACGTGCGCTCGTCGAGCGCCTCGGCGCTGAGCCCCTCGCGGATCGCGCGCCGCGCGGCCTCGACGATCTCGGCGCGGCCGCCGTACGACAGCGCGATGTTGAACTGCATGCCGGTGTTTGCCGCGGTCCGCTGCTCGGCTCGCGAGAGCTCTTCGCGGATCTCGCGGCTGAGCCGATCGGGCTGGCCGATCACGCGGAAGCGGATGTTGTTCTTGAGGAGCGTGTTGAGCTCCGCGCGGAGGTAATGGCGCAGCAGGCCCATCAGCGCCGAGATCTCGGTGTCAGGCCGCTTCCAGTTCTCGACCGAAAACGCGTAGAGCGTGAGCACCCCGATGCCGAGGCGCGCCGACGTCTCGACCGTGTCGCGCACGGCGTCGATGCCGGCCCGGTGGCCCTCGACGCGCGGCAGATGCCGCTGGGCCGCCCACCGGCCGTTGCCGTCCATGATGATCGCGATGTGCCGGGGCAGCCGCGCGAAGTCGATCTGGCGGGCGAGGGCTTCTTCGGGCGAGCCCGATCCCACCGCCGCGAGCACGTCGGAAAGGCTCATGAGAACGTCCGGGATCTTACCCCAGCGGTTGGGCGGCACGAAAAACGCTGGCCGCAACACTGGTCAGCTCACATGGAGGACATGAAGGGCAAGTAGTGCTGTGTCCCATGGAGGCATGAAGGCGGCAAGCTGATGGTGAGGCCCGGCGTCCCGGCGGGCTCCGCCCGCCGCCGGGCTGCAGCGTGCGTCCTTCACGCCTCCACGGGACGGAGCTTTTGTTGCCCCTTCATGCTCTCCATGTGAGATGACCAGCATTGCGGCCAGTGCTTCTTGTGCACTCAGTATCGAACTGACATCAGCGTCAGCCCAGCGCCAGGCGCGGTCGTGCCGGCCGTGCGGCGGTCTTTCGCGGAGAGCGTGTCGGCGATTGAGGACGCCGATCGCGCGCCCGTGCCGACGTCGGCCAGCGTGCCGACGATGGCGCGGACCATGTGGCGGAGAAAGCCGTCGCCTTCGACGTCGATGACGATCTCGCCGGGCGATTCGCGCACGTCCACGCGCGTGAGCGTCCGGACGGTCGCGCGCACGGCGCTGCCGGCAGCCTGGAACGACGCGAAGTCGTGCTTGCCGACCAGGGTCGCTGCCGCCACCTGCATCAGCTCGATGTCCTTCGGAATCGGATGGTGCCAGACAAACCAGCGGTCGAACGGCGACAGCACCGATCGCGTCACGATGCGGTAGCGATAGGCCTTGGAGACTGAGAGGGAACGAGCGTGGAATCCCGGCGCAGCTTCCTCGACGGCGAGCACCCGGATATCGGCGGGCAGCCGCACGTTCATCGCTCGCTGCACCGCGATGGGCTCGAGGTCGATGGCCGCGCTCACGCTCGCGACCTGTCCCAGCGCATGGACGCCGGCGTCGGTCCGGCTGGCCGCAGACACCGTCGGCGCGTCGCCGCCGGCGATCGGCGCCATCGCCTCCTCCACGACCTGCTGGATTGAGAGGCCGTTGTCCTGGCGCTGCCAGCCGACGTAATTGGTGCCGTCGTAGCTGAGCGTCAGCTTCAAAGTGCGCATGACGCTCACAACTTACAACTGGCAACTGACAACTAACAACTGCGGAACGCGCTATCGCTGGCCAACTTGTTGATCAATGTGGCGCTCCAAAGCCCGGAGCGCCCTACGACTGGCCGTACGTAGGCCGCTTCGGGTTGTGAAGCGGCATCAAAGGAACAGTTGGCCAGCGCCTTTCACTCGTTCCTGAGTTGTCGGTTGTAAGTTGCAAGTTGTTAGTTGCCTCGAGAGCCAGGCTTCTGCACAGGCGTCCCCGCCTTGCACATCGGGCATTCGTCCTGCTGATACGTGGGCAGGGACAGCGTCGCGAGCGCGGACGCCGGCACGCCGACCTGCGCCTGGCCGCCGCTGCGATCGATGATCGAGCCGGCGCCGACGACGGTGGCGCCGGCGGCTTCGGCGGCGGCGATGGTCTCGCGCGTCGAGAGGCCGGTGGTGATGACGTCTTCGATCACGACGACGCGGTCGGACGGGCCGAGCGTGAAGCCGCGGCGGAGCGTCATCTGTTTTTCCTGACGCTCGGCGAAGATCGCGCGCACGCCCAGCGCGCGCCCGACCTCGTGGCCGATGATGAGGCCGCCGATCGCCGGCGACAGCACGACCGTGGCGCCGAGCGGCTTCAGCTTCTCGCCGAGCGCGCGCCCGAGCGCTTCGGCGTGTTTCGGGTGCTGCAGCACGAGCGCGCATTGCAGGTAGCCGCTGCTGTGGAGGCCGGAGGAAAGGCGGAAGTGGCCTTCTAACAGCGCTGTCGATTGTCTGAAGAGATCAAGAGCTTCTGTCTGGTTCATGGGTTCATGGGTTCATGGGTTCTGGTTCAAAGGTTCTGGTTCATCGGTTCATCGGTTCATGGGTTCGGGGCCGCCGAACCAATGAACTTGTGAACCCATGAACCAGAACCCATGAACCGATGAACCTATGAACCTGATGTCTATTTCCTCAGAGTCTCTTCAAACAGTTTCAGGATCCGTTTGTATTCATCCGCCCAACTCGTCTCCTCCGTAAACCCATGATTCTCGACCGGATACGGCGCGATGTCCCAGTCCTCCTTGCGCAGCTCGATGAGGCGCTGCACGAGGCGCACGGAATCCTGGAAGAACACGTTGGTATCGACCATGCCGTGCAGGATGAGGAGGCGGCCCTTGAGGCCTTCCGCGAAAAAGATCGGCGAGCTCTTCCTGTACGCCTCGGGATCGGTGATGGGCGTGTTGAGGATGTTCGACGTGTAGCCGTGGTTGTAGTGCGACCAATCGGTGACGGGACGGAGCGCGGCGCCGGCGGCGAAGACGTCCGGCGTCGTGAACATCGCCATCAGCGTGATGAACCCGCCGTAGCTGCCGCCGTAGACGCCGATGCGCTTCGCGTCGACCTTCTCGGTCGCGACGAGGAATCTGGCGCCATCGACGACGTCCTCGAGATCCTTGCCGCCCATGTGGCGGTAGATGGCCGTGCGCCAGTCGCGGCCGTAGCCGGAGCTGGCGCGGTAGTCGGGATCCAGCACCACGTAGCCGCGCGAGGCGAGGATGTTGTGGAACATGTACTCGCGGTAGTACGTGGACCAGTACTTATGCGCGTTCTGGAGATAGCCCG
>Ga0137326_1000126_pt1 | contig 28598 bp, 24 predicted proteins | sample EasRivERMZT500_2_FD_102292 | JGI IMG/M metagenome (GOLD analysis project Ga0137326, IMG submission 102292) | Soil microbial communities from meander-bound floodplain in the East River, Colorado, USA - East River MetaG ERMZT500_2 | ecosystem: Environmental > Terrestrial > Soil > Floodplain ... | reverse complement strand
CTTCGAGACCCACCAGATCGCCGGATGGTAGAAGAGCAAGGTCTCAACGGCTGCCTGCAGGAGATTGACGAGGTAGTCGTGGCGGCGGACGTGCGCCAGCTCGTGAGCGATCAACGCCTCGAGTTGCGTCGGCGTGAGTCCCGAGACCGCCACCGCCGGCAGCAGCACGATGGGCTTGAGCCACCCGACCATCACGGGCACCGAGACCGCGGACGACTCGATGAGGCGTACTGCGCGATCGAGCGCCAGGCGGCCGGCCACTCGACGAGCCAGCAGCGCAATCTCCGGCGTCACCGGCCGCACACCACGCGTCACCATGCGGCGCGCGACGATCCAGCCGCCCGCCAGACGCATCGAGAACACCGCCACGCCGCACAGCCACGCCGCCAGCAGCAGAAGCGTCGCGCGCGGCGCCGGGCCTGGCTGAATGTCAGGCGGCTGAACCGCATCTGTTGAGAGAACCGTTCGCACCGCACCGAGATCAGACGGCGCACCCGTGAGCGCCGACACGATGGGCGCCGGCGCCGCGCTGCGTGCGAGCACGACGTAGGTGACGACCGGCGACGCGAGCATCGCCGCCAGCGTCAGGATGCCCGCAACATACCGGCCTTCGGCCGGCAATCGCAGCCATCGCATCGCGAAGAACGCGATGAGCGCCAGTGCGGCGCCTTGCCAGATGAAGTGCACCAGAGCCCAGGCCAGAGCTTCAGTCGAGGGGTTCATCGGCGTGTCCCTTCCTTGTACTCTTTGATCAACTGCTGAATTTCGGCGAGCTCGTGCGGAGAAGCCGGGTGTGCGTTGAGCGCCTGGAGGACGAGCGCCGCGGCCGAGCCGCCGAACGCGCGATCGACCAGGTGGCTGACAAGCTGCCGCTGCGTGTCGTCACGCGACGCGCTGGCGGTATACACGTGCGTGCGCGCCGACTCATTGCGTGTGACCAGGCCCTTCTCCGCCATGATCTGCATCAGCTTCAGCGTGGTCGTGTAGCCGGTCTCGCGCGCGTCGGCCAGCGCTTCGTGGACCGTCCGAACCGTGGCGGGTCCCTGCGTCCAGAGCACACCCAGAATCGCGAGTTCCGCGTCGGTCGGGCGGGGTTTTGTTCGAGCCATGGCTTCAGTATACGAATCGATTCGTAGATGTCAACGAAAGGTTTCGTCGTATTGGACGCCACACCCACCGAGAGAGTCGGGGTGTCCCGGAACCGGTCAGGGCTTGCGTTCGATCGTGACCTTATTCATCACGATCGGCGTCGTGGGCCGGTCATTGCGATCGGTCGCGGCGGTGCCGATCTTCGCCACCACGTCGAGGCCGGACGTCACCGCCCCGAAGATCGCGTGCCGGCGATCGAGATGCGGCGTCGGCGCGAGCGTGATGAAGAACTGGCTGCCGTTGGTGTTCGGGCCGGCATTGGCCATCGAGAGGATCCCGGCGCGATCGTGGCGCAGCGACGGGTGGAACTCGTCCTCGAACTGGTAGCCGGGCCCGCCGAAGCCCTGGCCGAGCGGGTCGCCGCCCTGGATCACAAATCCCTGGATCACTCGATGAAAGACGATGCCGTCGTAGTACGGCTTGGTGTGGCGGTCCCCCGTCTTGGGGTGCGTCCACTCCTTCGAGCCCTCGGCGAGCCCCGCGAAGTTGGCGACAGTTTTCGGCGCCTTGTCCTCGAAGAGCTCGACGGTGAAGTTGCCGAGCGTGGTCTCAAAATGCGCGTAGACAGCCATATCAGCCGGCTATTTTGACAGAAACCGGGCGGATTCAGCCGCCGATCATCTTCCGCAACGCGGCGATGCGTTCGGCGAGGCCCGGATCCCTTGCCGCCACCTCGATGAGCACGCGGGCCTTCGGGATCTGACCGCCGCGGGCGTAGTGGTTGGCGGCGTTGAACGCCGCGGCGTACTGCTGGCTCCGATCCGAGTCGATCTGGGCGCGGAAGTTCGAGATCTGGCGCATTCTGAAGATCGGATCGAGGTCGGGATTGGCCTCGAGCGCGGCAATCGACTTCTCGCTCTCGGCGATCGAACGCTCGTAGCAACCCATCGCGTCCTCGAAGTGGGTCCCGGACGCCGTCCAGCGGGTCCGCTTCATCTCGACCAGTCCGAGGTACCAGGGCGCCGTGCAGTTCTGCGCGCCTTCCGCTCCGCGCCTCGCGTCGATCAGATCCCGCTCGGCGAGGTCGAGGTCGTCCTGGTCATGCTCGATGATTCCGGCAAGCGTGTGGATGCGAATGTTCGACGCCCGGGCCTTCGCCGCGTCGATGTCCCTCCGCGCCGACGGCAGATCCGCGAGCAGGTGGTGGTTCCACGCGCGCCAGTAGTACGCTTCGTCGATGTTGAACGGCTTCACCTCAATCATGTGCGTGGCGGCGGCGATCGCCTCGTTCGAGCGCTTGAGGTATGAGAGACAGACGGTCCGTCCGAGCAGCGCGTTCTCGTGCACCGGCTTCAGGGCCAGCGTCTCGTCGTAGAAGCGCAGCGCTTCGGCGCAGTCTCCGCCCAACTGGTTGTAATTGCCGAAGAGATACGTGACCGAGGCCGATCGCGGAAAGCGCCCATAAGCTTCGGTGAGCGGCTCTCGCGGGCGGCCTTTGCCAGTTTGCGCCGCGGCGTTGACCTCGAGCCTGCCCAGGAAGAACGCCGTCTCCACTGAGCGCGGCTCGGCGGCGCGGACTCTCTCGAGGATCTCGCGCTTCGGAAAATCGCAGATCCCGATGCGATACGCCACGAGCGGCGGCGTGTCCGGCAGCACGTCCCGCCGGACCGCCGTGCGCGGCAGTTGCCCCGGCCCGCGGTTGCGCGTGAGATACATGCAGTCGATGGCGTGCTTGAGGTACTGGCGGAACGACGCGCCGAGCGCAGCGGTCTCGAGCCACGCGATCTCGTCGTTGATCCTGGGAACAAAAGCGCTGCGCGCCCGCCGGAACGCCAGATCCTCCGACCGCGGCGATCCCATGTCGTCGGGCGGCACCGCGTCGGCAATCGCGACGTACCGCAGCGGCTCGAGCGCCGGCGGCAGCTCCGCGGCGAGCGCCCGCGCGCGATCCAGCGCGGGCTGGTGATCCATCGCCAGCTCCTTCTCGCGAAGGGACAGCAACAGCTCGACTTCGAAGAGCCGGCCGATCACGAGCGGCCGCGCCTTGCCGACCGCGACGCGGGTGTACGCGGTCCGCGCGTCGAGGAGGCAGTCGTAACACCCCTGCCGCACGAGCGCGTCCGCCTGGTCCAGCGCGGCCTGGTCCGGCTTCTTGATCGGCGCCGAGGCGCAGGCGGTACAGACCAGCAACGCGCCGAGCCAGACCCTCCGCATGCCCCAATTGGACACCAGGCGGGAGTGAGGGTTCCGTTACGTACTGTAGACGTCGACCGTCTCACGCTGCGGGACTGACACCGCGCCCAGCGCATCCAGACCCTCCACGAGATCTGCGACCAGGTCCCGCGGGCTCTCGCATCCAGGCGATAGGCGAATCAGCGTGTCCGACAACCCCAGGGCCCGGCGCGTCTCCGGCGGAATCGACGCATGCGTCATCTTGCACGGCAGGCAGACGAGCGCTCGCACGCCGCCGAGGCTCTCGCCCAGCGCGAAGAACCGGCGGGAGGACACAAACGAGGAGGCTTCCTCCGGCGTCCCGTCGAGCTCGAAGGAGACCATGCCGCCAAAGCCGGTCATCTGACGCCGCGCGATGTCGTGTCCGGGATGCGCCGGCAGCCCCGGGAAGTACACCCGGCGCACCCGGGGATGCCGGTCCAGCGCTTCGGCCACCGCGATCGCATTCTCCGCATGCCGCTGCATCCTCAACTCCATCGTCTTCAGGCCGCGCAGCGTCAGCCAGCAGTCGAAGGGACTCGGCACGCCCCCGAGCGCGTTCTGGAGAAAACCGACGGGTTCGAAGATGCCGCCATCACGGGCGATGACGGCGCCCTGAATCAGGTCCGAGTGGCCAGCGAGGTACTTCGTCACGCTGTGGATGACCAGATCGGCGCCGAGATCGAACGGCTGCTGGAAGTACGGCGTCGCGAACGTGTTGTCCACGACGACGAGCGCGCCGCGGGCGTGCGCAATACGGGCGACCGCCGGGATGTCGTAGACGAGCAGCCGCGGATTGGTCGGCGACTCGAGCCAGACAACCCGCGTGTTAGCGGTGACCGCGCGGTCGAGCGCGGCGAGATCCGCGAAGTCCACGCTCGTGACCACGCACCCGAGCGGCTCGAACACGCGATGCAGCATGCGGAACGTCCCGCCGTAGACGTCGCCCGGCACGATGATCTCCTGACCCGGCTTCAGATAGGCCTGGAGAATGGCGTGCTCAGCGGCCAGCCCCGATCCAAACACGGCCGCATGCCGCGCGCCCTCGAGGTCGGCGAGCACGGCCTCGAGACGCTTGCGCGTCGGATTCGACGTCCGCGTGTAGTCAAACCCCCGATGGTCGCCCGGCGCGGACTGCTGATAGGTCGTGGTCTGGAAGATCGGCGAGACGACGGCGCCGGTTTCTGGCTCGACCGGTTGTCCCGCGTGAATCGTGCGTGTCGCGAAGTCCATGGGCGTTGGTCCTTTCGGTAATCACGGAAACTGGGGAACTGGGGAACTGATCAACTGGGGAACTGAAGACGTCGAGCCGGCTGCTGACGAGCGTGCCTTCGCTGATCAGACTGCGGACGACAATTTCGACGCCGGCGTCGCGGCCGGCAGTGAGCGCCTCGCGCTGGACCAGCGGACAGCCGCCATCGGCCATGCGCAGCGCGTCGTGGTAGCCGATGCCGGACACGAGGCGCGCCGCGGGGTCCGCCACCGGATCGGACGTGAAGTAGCCATCCACGTCCTTGACCAGCACGCAACGCGGCGCACCGAGGCGGGCCGCGATGATCACGGCGGAGAGATCGGACCCGCCGCGGCCGAGGGTCACCAGCCGCTGGCCCTTCGTCGCGAGAAAGCCGGGAACCACGACGACCGAAAACCTGGTGAGCGACGCGAGCAGGGTGTCGGCCTGGAGATCGACGCGGTCCGGATGGGCGACGAGGCCGGTCTCGTGCGCGTTCAACCCCACGGCCGGCGTGCCCGTCGCGCGCAACAGCAGCGTCAGCAGCGCGACCGATCGCACTTCGCCGGTTGACCACAACAGGTCGAGCAGCTCCTGCTCGGGCTGGGTCGCGTACCGGCGCGCTTCTTCGAGCAGCGCATCGGTGTGGCCTTTTTCCGCTGAGACCACGACCACGACCGGTTTGCCGCCGGCGGCGAGGCGGGCCACAAACGCCGCCGCCTGGCGATACCCGGCGGGGCCGGTGAGTACGGATCCGCCGATCTTCAGCACGGTAGACACACGTTCCCCCTTCCGGCCGCACACCCTTTTGAAAAAAGGCGTGCAGCAGGCACGAATGGCAGGCGCGTTGCGGCCGACGCGACTGCCGACGAACAGTTACCGTGGGAACGCGAAGTGCTGTCGAGCTGGTTCAGCCGACTTGCGTTATCTACCCCGGTATCGGGCAGGAATTAGCACCTGGGCGATTGCCGCCTGGTTGCTGTGGCGTCTTCGGGCCTGATCCCTCGACCACTCGCGATAAAGGTCTGCGGCACGCGCAGACTGGTAAGAACGGTAAACGATTTAGCGGAACGCTGTCAAGACAGTCAACGGCGCAGAAGCACGAGGACGATCGAGAGCGCGGTGAGGAGAAACAGGATGTAGGCGGCGGGCCGCCACGCCGGGCGCGCGAATCTGAGAATCGCCAGCCCGGCGCCGAGCCCGAAGAGCCCGGCCGCTTCGATCCACGCGCCCTGGGAGACGCGCATCGCCCCCGCGATGAACGCGAGGACGATGACGAGGTAACGCGAGATCACATCCGGCGGTTATTGCTTCTGCCGATCGTAGACGCGCTTGATGTCTCCCACTTGCACGTTGCGGACCATGCCGCTGTCCGCCCTGACCGTCACAATCAACTGCGAGCCGTCGGCGCTCAGCGCGTACTCCTCGACACACTTGAACGAGTCCTTCGTCTCGTACTCACGGTGGAGCTTCTTGCCGTCCCACTTGACCTTGAAGTCCGTGGCGCCGCCCGGCGTGTCGAGCGTCTGCTTCTTGTTATCGGTCTTGTGCGCGAAGCCCTGCTTCGTGGCCGGGTCGAGCAGCACCTTGAAGTCGGTCGGCGTCGCCTGAATCGCCATCATCTCCGGCGCCTTGAACGCCATCGCCTTGATCGCGTTAAAGCGCTGCTGCTCCTGCGGGCTGAGCGTCGAGGCCTCCTGGCCGTTGGCCGGCCCGCCGCCGCCACCCTCACCGCCGCCGCCACCGCCGCCACTGGCACTGCCGCCGCCACCGCCGCCGCGCGGTTTGCCTCCGCGCGCAGCCGCGGGCGGTCCATTCGGATTCGTGCTCGCGTCGACGTTCAACTTCCACACGCCCGACATCTCCGGCACGGTGCTCTGCGCGCCAACGGTCGGCGCGGCGACGGCCGCGATCGCGAGGGCCAGCACGCCCGCGATAAGGCTCAGTCTCAATCTGGTCATGACAGCGTCCTCCAGTCTCCCCGGAAAGTCACTTGACTTGGGCGCGATCGTATACGCGATTGACGCCGGCCACGGGCACGTTTTTCACGGTGGCCTGCTTCGGGTCGCCGAGCCGGATGATCACGAACAGCCGGCTCGCATCCTCGCTCAGGAAATAGGTTTCCGTCATCCTGAACGACCCAGCGGCATCGATGTCCTTCTTGAGCCGCGCCCCATCCCAGGACGTCTTGGCGTTATAGATTGCGGCGCCGAGCTGGAACTTCTTCTTCTTGCCGTCGGTCAGGTAGGTGCGCGATCGCTCGAGGTCGTCCACAAACGTCACGGCCTCGGGCGTCACGTCGATCGTCAGGCTCCACGGCACTTCGAGCAGGTCACGCGCCGCCGAGCGCGCCCACGCGGCCGCCCAGCCGCCCCGCCACACGCCCGGATCGATGCTGGGCGGCGCGTTGCTCATCGAACCGACGCCGCTCATCGCTCCGGGGATGGCGCTGCCGACGGTCGGCGGATTCTGGCCGGCGCTGCCGGTGCCCGGCGGACCGGGGTATCCGGGATTGCCGCCGCCCCCCGGATTGCCGCCCGTGCCCGGCGCGCCCGGTTGGGGCTGGCTGCCGGAGCCGCCACTGCCCGAGCTGCCGCTGCCGGACCGCGCGTTGGCGCCGGCACGCGTTGGCGCCTGTTCCGGTCGTCCGGTGTATGCGTTGACGCTCTCGTCCGCGTTGTAGGTCCACGTCCCCGCGAACTGCGCGGGGCGCGGTGATTCAGCCGCGCTCGTGGGGGGTGCCGCAGGCGGAGGCGATTGCACCGCCGGGACACCCGCGACGAGGCTGAGGGCAACGGCAGACGTGACGACCGCGCCGACCAACGAGGGCATAACAAGTACCTCCGGCAGGCCCGGCTTCGATCATAACCCAGCGATCGCCGGGGGGCCTCCGGCGTTCACCGGCTCCGCCGGAAGGGATACGCCAGTTGAGCCAGCAGGCCATCCGGCACGGGATCGCCCGCGATCCCGAACTTTTGCGGAACGCGACCGGGAGGCATGTAAAACGTGCCGAACGCCAGATCAATGAAGGGGAACAATCCGGCGAAGTTCCGATCGAGACCTTCGGCCTCCGACGTGTGATGCCACCGGTGAAACACCGGGCTGGCGATGACGTGCCGAAGCGGACCGTACGACCAGTTGAGATTCGCGTGCAAGAGGAGCGCGTAGAACGTCAGCACCGGGACGGCCGCCCCGAGCGCGCCCGCATTGAATCCCATCCAGTACAACGGCAGCACCTGCACCACCCGCGCGACAGCGTCGTTGACCGGATGAAGCCGCACCGACGACAGCCAGTCGACCAACTTGGACGAATGATGAATGGCGTGGAACGGCCAGAGCCATCGCGCATGAAAGATCCGGTGCGTCCAGTACGCGAGCAGATCGGCCAGCAGCAGAATCAGCGGCGCCTGCACCCACAGCGGGAGGGTTGCGGCCCACGTCTGCCTTGTCGTGAACGTCGCGCGCAGCTCGTCGAGCGTCAGGCCCTGCCAGGCGGCAATCGCGACGAACACGGCCCCAATCGCGACGCGCGAGGCCGTGCGTGTGACGAGCGGCGTGAAGAACCAGTAGGCCAGATCCACCCGCGTGTCAGCCGCACGCCGGCGCTGACCCGGCAGCGCGGGACGCCAGCGCTCGAGCATCCAGAACACGCCTGACAACACCATCAAGCCGATGGTCACCGAGATGAGCGTGGGTGAGCCCATGCCGCGTTAGACCGTGCGGGCTCGGGGCGGGTTACGGTTGCGCGGTCGTGCCGTTCTGGCCGGTCAGCCAGTCCGCGATCTGATCGCGCGTCCAGCGGTGATCGTCGTTGAGATGGACGAGCAACGCCGCGAGGTAGAGCCGCTTCTTACAGGCTTCTCCCGGACAGGGCTTGACGGTGTCGAGGCAATCGAAGAACCAGTCGAGATCGCGCGTCGGGTGCTGCCCGCGGGCATCGCGCGGGAGGCGATACATCGCTTCGTAGGCCGCGCCGAGCGCGCACGAGGCGTTGTCGCCTGTGTAGTAGTCGCCGAAGGCCTGCTCGGTCCGGCGCTTCATCCCGTTCCGAATGAACTCGGCCAGCTCGCGCTCGCCGTGGTGCTGTTTCGTCACGGTTTCGGCGGTCATGAGCAGAGTGTAACAGCAATCCCACAACCGGTCGGCGTGTCCGCTCGCGGGCATCCCGGTGCTACGATTCACGTCACCGTGCCGCTCCTGCTCATCGTCCTCGCTGCCCTGATCTGGCTGCACGGTGATGCCGCGCCGCGCACCTCGGCTCAGCCCGCGCTCGGCGGCCGCATCACGATCGACGCCTCGCGGCCGGGCGCGGCCATTCCGCCAACGCTCTACGGCATCTTTTACGAAGAGATCAGCCATGCCGGTGACGGCGGGCTGTACGCCGAGCTCGTCCGGAACCGTGGATTCGAGGACGCGAACCTGCCGCCCGCCTGCGTCCTCGACGAGGGTTTCATCGCGCCGCCGCGAACGCCGCACTTTGACACCGGACGTCCCAACAACTGGCGGCTCCGATGGGATGTCGCCAATCCCTATCCGGCGTGGTCGCTCGATCTCTCCGGCGGCGGCGCCGGCGCGATCGATCTCGTGGTCGATCGGCCGCTGACCACGGCCACGCCGCATTCGCTGCGCGTGACGATCGCCGGCGTGCCGGCGCGCGGTACGGGCCCGACACTCGTGAACGACGGCCACTGGGGCATGGCGATCCGGACGGGTGAACAATACCGTCTCAGCTTCTTCGCCCGCGCCGAGGGCATCACGTCCGTTGACGCGCGGCTCATGACGGCCGGCGGCGCGACGGCAGGCGCCGCGAACGTACGCGTGCAGTCCGGCGGCTGGCGTAAGTACGAAGTCTCACTCACGGCGACCTCGACAGATCCCACCGCGAAGCTTGGCCTGTCCTTCCGTCCGGCCGGGCGGATCTATCTCGACATGGTCTCGCTCTTCCCCGCCCGCACCTTCCGCAACAGACCGAACGGCATGCGGCCGGACCTGGCGGAAGCGATCGCGGCGTTGAAGCCGGGTTTCATCCGCGGACCCGGCGGGTGCTTCGCCGAGGGCATCACGATCGAAAGCCGTCCGCAGTGGAAGCGGTCGCTCGGTCCGCTCGAGACGCGCCCGGGCACCTACAGTCCGTGGGGCTACTGGAGCACGGACGGGTTCGGGTACCACGAGTTTCTGCAGTTTGCCGAGGACATCGGCGCCGATGCTCTGTGGGTCGTCAACGTCGGCGTGTCGTGCTCGTTCCGCAGCGGCACCTTCCTGCCCGATTCGGCGCTTCCACCATTAATAGAAGATACGCTCGACGCCATCGAGTACGCCATCGGGCCCGCCACCTCGACGTGGGGCGCGCGCCGTGCGGCCGCCGGCCATCCCGCTCCGTTTCCCTTGAAATACATCGAAATCGGCAACGAGCAGCAGGGCGCCCGGTACGGCGAGCGTGTGAAGGCGTTTGCCGCGGCGATCAAGAAGCGGTACCCGCAGATCAAGGTGGCGTTGAGCTCGTGGATCGCCGGGATCGACCGCGCCGCGATTACGGCCGCCGGACCCATCGACATCGTGGACGAGCACGCCTACAAGGCGCTCAACTGGTCGGTCGAGAACTTCGACAGCTTCGCCAGCTACAAGCGCGAGGGCTGGGAGCTCTACATCGGAGAGTTCGCCACCAACAGCGGCGTCGGGCGGGGACATCTGATGGCGGCGCTGCACGACGCCGTCTACATGATGAGCGCGGAAAAGAACTCCGACCTCGTGAAGATGGTCAGCTACGCGCCGCTCCTCGAGAACGTCAACAAACGGGACTGGGAAGTGAACATGATTCACTTCGACAGCAGCCGGCTGTTCACGCGCGCGACGTACCACGCGCAGAAGCTCTTCGCCGAAAACCTGCCGAGCGTCAATCTGCCGGCCTCGATCACGCTGGACACACGCCGGCCGGCGCCCATCTCCGGCCGGATCGGCGTGGGGACGTGGAACACCGCCGCCGAATTCAGAGACATCCGCGTCGAGCGTGCCGGCCGCGTCGCCTACCAGTCCGACTTCGCTCGAGGGACGACCGATTGGGCGCCGGTGACTGGCCGCGCCCAGGGTGGCCGCGGCAACTGGAGCGCCGTCGAGGGCGCGTACCGTCAGAGCGGCGAGGTCGTGGCGTTCTCGTACGCGGGGGAGTTGGACTGGACCGACGTCACGATCTCACTGAAGGCCCGCAAGCTTTCTGGCGCTGAAGGGTTTCTCGTACTCGCGGGCACGGCCGACGGCCGTCGCGTGCAGTGGAACGTTGGCGGCTGGAACAATCGCCAGACCGCGCTCCAGGCCGGTGACACGATCGTGGGCCGGGCCATGCAGCACAGCGTCGAGACGGGACGCTGGTACGACGTCCGCGTCGAGGTTCGCGATCGAACCGTCCGGGGCTTCCTCGACGGACAGCTCATCAGCGAGGCGACATACCCGCGCGTCGATACCGTGCTCGGTATCGCAGGGCGCGATGATCGGTCCGGCGACATCATTCTCAAGGTCGTCAACACGGCGGCCGAGCCCGCCACGATGATCGTGCGACTCGACGGCGGCCGCCCGACCGGACAAGGCCACGTCACCGTGCTGACGTCAGCCAGCCCCACAGATGAGAATTCGTTCGAGACTCCGTCGAAGATCGTCCCTGTGACAACGTCGCTGGGCCGGCTCGCGGAATCGTTTACACACACCTTCCCGGCACAATCGTTGTCCGTGCTGCGAATCGCCATGTCGAAGTAGTTCAGAAGAACGGATAGATATTCGGCTCTTCCTTCTGAAGACGGCGCCGCAGCCAGGACCGGACCCGCACGACGAGCCTGGCGATCACTCCCTGAGGCGTTCCCGACGTTCGCTTGACCTGATCCATATCTCCTCTCAATCTCCGTGGCCGAGTGTCTCGGTCATCAGCCGGCGAACAGCCGTCCGCCACTTCCCTGCCGGGACACGCGAAAGCAACTGCGGTGGAATCTGATTTGTGGCCGAGCGATCGACTTCGACGCACGGCGCGGGTCCGTCGCCACCCGGCACGACCCACGCGGACGGCGTCGTCTCGCGGGGGCTCGGTAAGGTTGCCGGCAGTCTCCGTACCCAGCGCCGAAGCCGGCGCTCGTCCTCGACACCGAGCGCGCGATGCGGTTTCGGCGTCGCACGCCGCCGCGGGGTCCACGGCGGCTGTTCGCGTTTGAGCACGACGTAGTCGCCGATGACAAGCGCGTCGAGCCCGTCTTCCATCAGGTGGCAGTAGGCGTCGAAGGGCGTGAGCGGCGCCGGGCTGCCGTCGGCACCGGTCGTCTGTCCCTTCACGCTCAAGTGCTCTTCGAACACCTCAACGCGCGCGCCCGCGGCCGTCAGGTCCTTCATGAGCTCGGCGCGCTCCATCCCGTTGCGGTACGGAAACGCATACGTGTCAAGGAAGGCCCGAATTTCCTCGCCCGAGAACGCGGGGCCGCGTGCCCGGGCGAGCCCGGTGACAGGCCGGGCGGGCACGCCGCTGACGTGCTCCCATCCCAGCAACGCGGCGCCTATCGCGGCGGTGACATGTCCGCCGACGCCGTGCACGGAAATCGTGCCGGTCGGAAACGCGTGCGCCGAGGCTTCGGCAATGGACGTCACCTCGAAGACTTCGCCCACGAGACAGAGGTGCGGCTCGGTGGTGTCCTTCTGAATCGACAGAATCAGGCGACGGACGATCGTCGTCGCCGCCGCAATCACGGACGCCGCCGACCACCCATCCAGGGACTCGACGACGAAGGCGCCGTCGGGAGCGACTTGGATCGCCGGCGGCAACTCGGGCTCCTCTGCCACGACGATGTCGCCGGCCAGGCCGGCCAATTCGCGGAACGGCTGCCGGCCCGGCAGACCGAGCTGCTTCGCGACGTGCCGGCCGAGGTCGGTGAGCCCGCAGCGTCCGGAGAGTTCCTTCACGACGCGCAGCGCGCCGGAGGCGCCGATCGCCATGGTCGCGACGGTGCCGTCGACCGAGGCATGCAGGCTCAGAATGGCCGCACGTTCAAAAGGCCCGTCGGCAAACGCGCCCATGCACTGCGCGGTGCCGTGAGGCACCTCGAACGTCGGCCCTTCGTAGTGCAGGTGTTCGGCTGCCGCGGTGGTCGTCACCAACTCGTCGCTCTTCCAGTCGTTGACCAGCGCGCGCCAGGCCTCGACCTGCCCCTCTGCGCGAGCCCACTCCACCTGCGACGCGAGGAGCGCCGAGGTCTCGCGCGCGCGCGCCACCCCCGCGAGGGCGTGCTGATGGATGCCGGCGGTTTCGAGACAGTAGTTGACGGCCAGGTTCGGAAACCCACCTTGTCCGGCCCGTCGCGTGAAGAGGTCTTCGACAGCCGCCGCGACGACTTCGCCATCGCGGACGAGTGCCGCCGCGCCGCCGCGCGCGCCAAACGAGACGCCGAGCACGCTTCGAGCCGGCGTCTTCTCGACCGAGCGGAGCCGCGCCGGCGTGGTCCGGCGGACGAGGCCAAGCCGTTCGGCTTCCGCGGCGATCAGTTGCGCGACCGCGACGTGGCCGGCCGGCGAGAGATGGCCCTGCTGCTCGAAGAGATCCCGGCGCTGGTCGAGCGATCGCCGGTGCACGAGCCGGTCCGTGATCGGGAGCACGTGCAGACCCGCGGCCGGATTCGCAATCGACTCGAAGAGCGGGTCGTAGATCGGCCGGATTCTGTCGACGCAGTAGTGATAGGTCGGGAGCGGGACGATGAGCACCGGGATGCCGTCGGCCGACACGGCCAGCCGCCTGATCAGCGCGGACAGGAGCCGCCACCCTGCGGTGCCGGCGTGCGCGTAGTCATCGTGCATCTGAATGCCGGCCAGCCGGTAGACCGCCGAGCGCATGTGGTCGGGAAAGTCGGGAAACGCGCGCGCCACGGCGTCGCGAACCACGCCGTACGCGCGGGCGAGGGCGCGGCGTCCGGCAAGCACCGAGCCGTGCGGTTCGTCGAGGAACTGCGCTTCGTCGCCCTCCTCGAGCGCAGGCCGCACGCGCGGCACCGGCACGTGATGCAGCGTGAGCTGACCCTCGTCGAGCGTGAAGTACGGCTTCGGCACGAGAATCGGCCGGCCGGTGATGCGATCCGTGGACGGCCGGTGCGTGTGCTTCACGCGCTCGATGTTGTGAATCGCGAGCCCCCACACGATCAGGTCGGCCCGCACGTGCCGCGCCAGCCGCTCGTAGATGAGCAGCTGCTGGTCGGGCGCGGTTCCCGAGATGCCGTAGTTGTAGACCGAGGCGCCCAGCATGTCGGCCAGGAGATCCGTGAAGCGCTCGTGGTTGTCGCACCCCTGGCCGTCCGTGAAGGAGTCACCGAGAACGAGGATCCGCGGCGTGCCGTCGTGCCGCGGCTCGAAGGGCACGTTCGATCGGAAGCCCAGCTCGTTCGTCCGGATCACGTAGCCGCCGCGTTCGTGCGGCATGCGGGCCACCAGATCCGGCACGTAGAGATGCCCCACCTCCGGGTGGTAGCGCATGATCATCCGGTGCGTGGGCTGATCCAGGATCGCCGACCAGTGGTACGCCGCGCTCATGCCGGCCTCATGAGGGAAAGATCACCGGCTCGCGGGCGGCGCCGACCGGGCCGAACAGCCGCCGGGTGATGCGGTGCGCGGCCAGCCGCACGCGGCCGATTTGCGGCAGCGTCGCCCGCACGCCCGTCCAGATGCGGTGCCAGGCGTGATCCACGCGGTGCGGCCCCTCCCGCTCGACGAGCTCGTCCATGTACTGCGTGATGGCGTTCATCGCCCAGGCGGCGTGTCCGACCGACACGTTGTCGGCCGCGTTGTGCACGTTGACGAAGAGCGTCGGCAGTTTGTAGTACCGCAGCGTGTCGCGGGCCTCCATGTACGGGCCGCCGACGCCCGCGAGCTCCACCGCGAGGTTCAAGCCGAGAATCTCGGGCAGAAAGTGCCGGGGAAAACACGACAGGCTCAGCCAGAGGACCGGCACCTCGAACGACGCGTCCTTCAGGCGCGGCCACTCCGCAAATGCGAGCGATTCGACGGGCGGCGCGTCCTCGCGCATCGCGTGCAGGAGATCGCGATAGATGTTCGCGTGATGCTCGGCGGCGTTGCCGAGTCCCACTTCCTCGCAGAACACGTGGAACAGCATCCGGCCGACCGTCGTGTGGATGATCGACGCGCTCGCCATACCCTGCAGCCAGCCGCCATCGATGAGCACCAGCGGTGCGAGCTGGACGGTCGATTCCACGAAGGCGTCGCGCGACACACGGGGGTGGCCATTCAGCGGACGGTACGAGTCCACCTGCTCGCGGTGCTTGTCATAGACCCATCGCTCGAGCGCCGACCGATCCCAGGTCAGGCTCGGTATCGGGCGCTCGCCGGACTCGAGCGTCGCCATCGCGCGCTCGAGGCGATTCTTGGCGAACCGTTCGGCCACCGGCAGGATCTCGGGCGCAAACTCCACGTTGACGAGGTGGTGATACAAGTGGCGCGTCGAACACTGGCCAAAGCGCCGCTCGCTCTCGCGCCGAAACGCTTCCCGTGACGGAACGTGCGGGGCAAGCTCCGGACTGGCGTGTGTCGGCCGCTTCGCGCTCGCGTGCGCAGGCCGCTCCGAGCCGGCGTACGCAGGCCGCTCCGGGCTTTGGAGCGGCAGCACCTCCCGCTGAACCGGCAGGCTCGCGATCCACGAACGCATGATCTCGAGTTCGGCGGGCGAGAACACCGCCAGCATCGGTCCGCCGAACTCCACCAGTCGCCGAACGAGCGGGCTCTCATCGGGCCGCCCGGGCTTCACGTGCGGCGAAGCGGCCAGCGCGTCCAGGAGACCGGCAGGGTCGAGGCTGTCCGGGTGGAAGAAGTGGTCGATCGCGCGGTCGCCGAGCCGCTTGTGCCCGTGGTACCCGCGCGCGTGCGGAGCCTTTCGTTCGATGAGCGCGATCATCTCGCGACGCGGATCCGGCGGGCCCTGTGGTGCGGTGCCGCGCGCGGCTTCGAGCCAGGCCGACCAGGCGGTGACGCCGAGCTTCATGCCACGGTCGAGGCGGAACTGGAGATCGCTGCCGGCACCCTCGGGATCCTCGAGCAGTTCGTCGACGGCGCGACGCGCCAGCGCCTCACCCCGGTTGAGATAGTCATCGTCGAGGAGATCGCGGCCGGCGTCGGGCAGGCCATACGCCGTGCAGGTGTCGTGGATCAGGGCCGGGCCAAACGCAGGCAGGCCGAGGCGCTGCAGGGCGAGGTGCAGTCCAAGGAGCTCCGGCAGGTACGTCCGCGGAAACTGCCCGAAGCTCAGGAGCAGCACGGGCAGCTTGAAGTTCGCATCGTGCAGGTCGAACCGATCGACGAGCGATCGTGACGACACCTCTTCGAGCGGCGCGCCGAGCCGCGCCCAGACGCCGCGATAGTCCGCGACGAAATGCCGCCGCGGATCGGTGCCACACGCCCGGACCTGATGCAGGTACATCGCGGTGAGCGCGGCCCCGGCGCGGGTGTGCGCGGTCGCCACCCGCAGGCCGCACTGGAGCCAGCATCCGTCCACCAGCGCGGTCGGCGCGTACTGCGTGAAGTAGTGAAGAACCTGCCGGCGCGTGAGGCCGGCATCGGGATGGCGCCAGGGCGGCGCCGCATTCGGCGCCGCGGGCGAGGCAGCCGTGGGATCGATCGCGCTCAGCTGGTCGCGGATGACCTCGTGGGCGAGCGAGAGCGCCTCGGGGTACTCGTCGATGTTGACGAGATAGTGATAGGTATCGCGGAAGCTCGCTGCCATCGCGCTCGCAAGACAGTCCGAGCATAGGTCGCGCGGTCGGAGCGTGGAATCAGCGAATCACCTGAGAGGCTCCTACAGGCGTTTCCGCCAGGAGCGCGCGTTCTACCTGATCGATCGCCCGCGCCCAGGTGAAGCGCCGCGCCTTCTGGCGTCCGCGGGCGCCCATCGCGCGCGCGAGATCGCGATCCGTCAGACGCCTGATGGCGTCGGCGATCGCGGGCCCGGTCGGAGCGACCAGAAAGCCGTCCACGCCGTCCTCGATCAGCTCGATGTAGCCGCCCCCGTCCGTACAGGCGATCACGGGCTTGCCGCACGCCATCGCTTCGAGGCAGGTCAGGCCGAAGTCCTCGTCGAAAGCCGGGCACACGACGCACAGCGCCGAGGTGTATTCCGCCAGCAGCTCCTGCTGGGTGCTGCGGCCGAGATACCGCACCCGCGACGGCAGCCCCCGGGCCGTCACGATCGCCTGCGCGATCAGCAGCTCCTCCGGCGTCATGTGAATCGTGTGCTCCCGCCACAACCGGCCGTCGTCGACCGGGCATATCGATCGGTCCGGACGGCCGTGGCCGTCCAGATGCCGCACGCGGAGCCATGCGTCGATCCCCTTCAGCCGATCGGTGAAGCTGCCCACGCCGAGAATCCGCCCCTCGATGCCGTCGAGATGGCTCATCGCGTGGATGAACAGCTCGGTGCGCTTCGGGAATTCGTGGCGGCCGACACAGAGCGGCGACTCGAACGCGAGCGGGCCCTCGAATTCCAGAAACGCTTCGTCCAGCCCGGCGGTGAAGATCTCGACGCTCGGGTCGAGCCCGTTGAATTCCGTCAGGCGCTGCTTCACGCGCAGGCTGCCGGCCAGGATCCGCACCTGCGGCGTGAGATGAAACGCGTCGATGTCGCGCACGATGGCGGCGGCGAGCCGGTGCAGGTCGACGTCGTGTCCGCGCACGCGCTCGATGACGTTCTGCAGGTCGTAGAACGATCGGGTGTGATGGTAGAAGAGGACGACCTTGCGCCGATGGCGCACGGCGTACGAGCCCGGCTGCGTGCAGAGCACGGCGTCGTACGCCGACAGGTCCAGCTCTTCGAACCGCGCGATCATGTTGAGGTGCAGGAAGAACTCGCGGAACAGCAGCAGCTGCTCCTCGCTGATCTCGACGGGCAGGTGGCTGGTCGGACTCGTGGTCGCGTCCACCTGCACGAGATCGACGTCGTGCCCCCGGCGCCGGAGTCCGTCGGCCAGTCGCTGGACGACAATCTCGAAGCCCCCGACGGCGCCGTAGTCAGGCTTGGCGATCGCGACTTTCATGCTCGCGCTCGGCCAGCCGCAGGCGGCGCTCGAGCTCGGCGACGCGCAGCGACAGGTCGTAATGAACGTGCCGATGATGCTCCCGTTCCGCGAGAAGCGCCTCGAGCACACGGATGAGACTGCGGTTCATGTCCGTCTGGCGATCGAAGACCGGCTTGAGGATGCGCCAGAAGACGCGTCGGGCGCCCGCGATAGCCTGGCCGATCACCGGCCGGGGCGAATGCAGAACGCCCGGCTCGTTCAACACCATGCGCCCGCGCGCCTGATCGAGATCGCCGGCGATGCTGGGCACCGGCGGCAGGCCATGCCGCTGGCGAAAGTCGGCGTGCAGCCGGAGCATGACCAGCGCGAGCTTGCCGGATTGGAGGGGCGGCAGATCGACCGGCACCGCGCAAGGATAGTTCAGATCTACGGGTGGATCGGAGGCCTTGGGCGAAGGCCCGAAAGCCCCCGGTGGTATAATTGTCTCGCCGCCGACTGACCCTCGCTCGCACCTTCTAAGAGCCGACCGAGTCGCTTCTCGTTCCCTCTGGTTTCTGCAGCAGTCGTGGATGGTCCACAGGGTTTCAGTTAGGGGACGAGAAGAGGACACGTGAATCAGAAGTTGTACGTCGGCAATCTCCCATTTTCCACAGATGAGGCGCAGCTCGAGGAGCTGTTTGGCCAGGCCGGACCGGTCGGATCGGTCCGCGTCATGCGCGACCAGGCGACCGGCCGGGCCCGCGGCTTCGCGTTCGTCGAGATGGGCACCGAAGACGGCGCGAAAGCCGCGATCGAGAAGTTCCACAACGCCGAGCTCGGCGGCCGTCGCTTGACGGTCAACGAAGCGCGCCCGCAGACCGCGGGCGTCGGCGGCCGAGGCGGCGGGCGCGGCGACTTCGGCGGTGGCGGCGGCGGCGGCAATCGTCGTCGCGAGCCGCGGTGGTAACACACCGGCGTTCGACCACACCGAGGGCCGGCTCACTCCGAGCCGGCCCTCACTTTAAGTTCAACTAGTTTCGGGATCGGGGACAGAAAGGACCTGCCATGCGGTTGTTTGCCAACGGCCGGCGCGTGACTCAGCCCTCCTACGGGTCGGGGACCATCGTGTCCACTGACGAGCGCTACACCGTCATCGATTTCGACGATCACGGGCGCCGGACCTTCGTGACGACCATGGTGTCGCTCGAGCCGAGCTCCACGCCAGCGCCGGAGCGCGCCGGGTCCGCCGGCCGCCGCCGGACGAGCCGCGCTGCGGCAGCCAAGAAAACCGCCTCCTGAGCGAGGCGGGCCCGTCGACCTCCGCGGAGACAACGTGCGCACGGCCAGGACGGCCGTCGGCCTGCTGGCGCTCATCGCCGGCGCGGCGCTCCTCGTGTGGTACGCCGGCCGGATCGGCCGCGACGCGATCGTCGCCGGGCTCTCCGCCGTAGGCGCCGGATTCGCCGGCCTCCTGCTGCTTTCACTGCTTCGCTATGTGGCGCGCACCGCGGGGTGGATCGCGCTCATCCCCACACGCGTGCCGTTCGGCCGAACGCTGGCCGCCACGATCGGCGGCGACGCGATGGGGGCCATCACGCCGCTCGGAGTGTTCGTCGGCGAGCCGGCGAAGGCGCTCTACCTTCAGCGTGCCGTGGGCGTGTCCGGCATGCTCGCGCCTCTCGCCGCAGAGAACTTCTTCTACGGCATCTCGCTCGCTATCTATATCCTGCTCGGTTCGGCCGCGATGCTGGCGGTGTTCGCCCTGCCGGACGCCGTCCAAATGGCCGGCATGGTCGCGCTCGGCATGGCCTCCGTCGGGTTGGCGTGCGCCGGATGGCTCGCCTGGAGACGGCCGTCGTACGTCGCCGGGGCGATTGGCGTGTTGCCGGCCGGACGGGTTCGCCGGGCCCTGGAGAAGCTTCACCAGTTCGAGCAGGCGACCTACGCGTCGTACTCGGCCCCGGGCGCGCCGCTGGGGCGCGTCGCGCTCGCGGAAGCCGCGTTTCACGTGCTGAGTTTTTTCGAGGCGTGGTGCACGCTGTGGCTGCTGACTGGCGCGTCACAACCGCTGGAGGCATTCGTGCTGGATGCCTTCGGGCGTGTGTCGAACATCATTTTTAGAGCCGTTCCCCTGCGGCTTGGCGTGGACCAGGCGGGCGCCGGCCTCGTCGCACAGGGCATTGGACTCGACCCGGCAACCGGCGTGGCCCTGTCGCTCGTCCGGACCACCCGCCTTTTCGTTTGGACCGTCGTGGGTCTGGGATTCGTCGCCGCGCGTGTCCGGCGCTAGGGTGGCTCTTACAGGTTTGTCAGCGCAAATCGATCGCGAGTCGGCGGCCGCCGATGGAGAATAGCTCATGAACCTGAATCGGCGGCGCGCATGGCGATGGGGACTCGCGGTGGCGGGAATGGTGGGAGCAGTGCCGATGATGGTCACAGGCCAGCAGGCGCCCGTCGCGCCGGTGAAACCGCGCTACCAGATCCTGCACGACGAGACGCGGGTCGACAACTACTTCTGGCTGCGCGAGAAGTCGAACCCCGAGGTGACCAAGTACCTCGAAGCGGAGAACGCGTACACGGCGGCGCGAATGCGCCACACCGAGGCGCTTCAGGACTCGCTCTACAAAGAGCTGCTGGGCCGCATCAAGGAAACCGACACGGCGGTGCCGTACCGCAAGGACGGCTACTGGTATTACTCGCGCACGGAGCAGGGCAAGGGTTACCCGATCTATTGCCGGAAGAAGGGCTCGCTGACGGCGCCTGAAGAGATCCTCCTCGACCAGAACGAGCTGGCCCGCGACAAGAAATTTCACGCGCTGGGCGGCACGGACGTCAGCCCCGACGGCACGCTGCTGCTCTACCTCGAGGATCTGACGGCGTTCCGCGAGTACACGCTGTACGTCAAGAACCTCGCGACCGGCCAGATTGTCGAGAAGGTCGCCGACGTGTGGAACGGCACCGCGTGGGCCGACGACAACAAGACGTTCTTCTACATGCGCGCGGATGCGGCCAAGCGCGGCAACAGCGTCTGGCGGCACGTGCTCGGCACGCCCGCGGCCAAGGACGTCAAAGTCTTTCAGGAAGACGACGTGCTGAACAACGTCGGCCTGGGCCGGTCGCGCAGCGGCAAGTACGTCTTCATCACCAACGACAGCTTCACGTCGTCGGAGTGGCGGTTCGTGCCGACGGCGACGCCGACCGCGGAGCCGAAGGTCGTGGCCGTGCGGCGGCCGTTCGTCGAGTACAGCGTGGACCACGCCGGCGGCCATTTCTATATCTACACCAACGACAGCGCCAAGAATTTCCGCGTCGTCCGGGCGCCGGTCAACGACTCGTACACGGCGGCCTGGGAGAACTGGCTGCCGCACCGGGCCGACGTCTTCGTCGAGGGCATCGATCTCTTCGCCACGTTCGCGGTCGTCATGGAACGCCGCGGCGGGCTCCGCCAGCTGCGTGTGGTCGATCTCAAGACGAAGACGGGCCACGACATCGAGATGCCGGAAGCGGCCTATGCCGTCACGCCCTCGACGAACGAAGAGTTCGCGACGCGCTCGTACCGGTTCAACTACTCGTCGCCGGTGACGCCGGCGTCGGTGTTCGACTACGACGTCACGACGCACGAGCGCGTGCTGAAGAAGCGGCGGGAGATCCCGAGCGGCTTCGACGCCACCAAGTACGAGGTCCGGCGGCGCATGGCGCCGGCCCGTGACGGCGTCCAGGTCCCGGTCTCGATCCTGCTCAAGCGCGGCGCGAACATGGACGGCTCGCATCCGCTGCTGCTGTACGCGTACGGCTCGTACGGCGCGACGACCGAACCCGGCTTCAATTCCAACGTCTTCAGCCTGGTCGATCGGGGTTTCGTCTACGCGATCGCGCACATCCGCGGCGGACAGGAAATGGGCCGCAAGTGGTACGACGACGGCAAGATGCTGCGGAAGATGAACACCTTCAACGACTTCATCGACGTCGCGAAGTATCTGGTCAAGGCCGGGTACACGAAGTCCGACCGGCTCATCGCCCAGGGCGGCAGCGCCGGCGGGCTGTTGATGGGCGCCGTCGCGAACATGCAGCCCGACCTCTTCAAGGCCATCGTCGCGGAAGTGCCGTTCGTGGACGTCATCAACACGATGTTCGACGAGACGCTCCCGCTCACCGCGCAGGAATGGGAGCAGTGGGGCAATCCCCGCGACCCCGAGCACTATGACTACATGCGCCGCTACTCGCCGTACGACAACGTCGAGAAGAAGGCGTACCCGTGGCTGCTCGTCACCACGTCCCTGAACGACTCGCAGGTGATGTACTGGGAGCCGGCCAAGTGGGTGGCGAAGCTGCGGGCCATGAAGACGGACGGCAATCCGCTCCTCTTCAAGGTGAACATGGCTGGTGGTCACGGCGGCAGCTCCGGCCGCTACGATCGCCTCAAGGAGATCGCGTTCAACTACGCGTTCATGCTGGAAGCGGTGAAAAACTAGGGGGTCGTACCTCAAGCTGTGGAAAACTCAGGGGAGTTCGAGTGATGGGCCGTCTCCCCTGAGTTTTCCACAGCTTGAGGTACGACCCCTTGGTCTTAGAGCAGCTGGGTCTCATCGGTAACTGTCAGTTCGCGGCGCTGGTCGCCGCGTCCGGCGAAGTGGCGTGGTGCTGTCTGCCCCGCTTCGATTCGGAGCCTGTCTTCGGATCGCTGCTCGATCCGGCCGGGGGCGGGCTGCTCGCCGGGCCGGCCGACGGCTCCGTCGGCGTGCAGCGGTACCTCGACAACACCAACGTCCTGGAGACGGTGTTCACGGCGCCTGGCGGGCGGTTCCGCGTCGTCGACTTCGCGCCGAGGTTCGAGCAGTACAGCCGGATCTTCCGGCCGGCGATGATCGTCCGGATCCTCGAGCCGCTGGAGGGATCGCCGCGGTTGTCGGTGCGTTGCGACCCGGTCCTCGGATGGTCGAAGGAACGGCCGCCCATGACGCAGGGCTCGCACCATCTCCAGTTCGGCGGCTACGCCGCGCCGCTGCGCCTCACGACCGACATCCCGCTCTCCTATCTGGACGGGCGCCCCTTCAGCCTGACGGAGCGGAAACGGCTCGTGCTCACGCTGGGGGAACCGGTCGAGGAACCGCTGGCGCCGCTCTGCGATCGGCTGCTTGCCGGCACCGTCGATCACTGGCGGCGCTGGGTGAAGCACTGCGACATCCCGCCGGACTATCAGCAGAGCGTGATCCGATCCGCGCTGGCGCTGAAGCTGCACTGCTTCGAAGACACCGGCGCGATTGTCGCGTCGGTCACGACATCCATACCGGAAGCGCCCGGCAGCGGCCGGACCTGGGACTACCGGTACTGCTGGCTGCGCGACAGCTACTACGTCATCGACGCGTTCCGCCTGCTCGGCCAGTTCGACGAGCGCGACGCCTTCATGAACTACATCCTGAATGTCGCCGGCGGCCATTCCGATCTCGCGCTCGCGCCGTTGTACTCGGTCACCGGAGCGCCGGCGCCGCTCGAGCGCATCCTGCCGAACTGGGCGGGGTTCAACGGCGACGGTCCCGTCCGCGTCGGCAACGACGCGGTCGGCCAGGTGCAGCACGACATCTTCGGCGAGATCGTGCTCGCGCTCGCGCCGATTTTCCACGACGATCGGTTCAGCGCCGAGCGCACACCGGCCGCGCTCGACCTCATCTGGCGGCTGGCAGAACGCTCGGCCGCGCTTGCCGGCAAGCCCGACAGGGGCATCTGGGAGTACCGGCGGGACCCCGAACCGCAGACGTTCTCGGCGCTGATGTGCTGGGCCGCGGTGGATCGCGCCGCCGTCATCGCGGAGCGGTTCGCCCCGGACCGGGCTCAGACGCTCCGCCGCGACGCCGATCGCATCCGGCAGGAGATTGGCGAGCAATCCTGGAGCGACCAGCGACAGGCCTTCTGCGGCGCGTATCGCGGCAGCGCGCTCGACGCCTCCCTGCTCCAGATGGTGCCGCTGCGGTTGTTTCCACGGGACGATCCCAAGCTGCTGGCCACCATCGACGCGATCCGAACCGGCCTCTCGCACAACGGCTGGCTGATGCGGTACCGCGACGATGACGGCCTGGGCACACCGGCCGCGGCGTTCGTGCTCTGCACGTTCTGGTTGATCGAGGCGCTGGCGCTGGTCGGCCGGCACGCCGATGCGCGCGACCTGATGAATGCGGCCGGCAAGCTGTCGTCGCCTCTCGGGCTCATCGCCGAGGACTACGACACCGTGCTGCACCGGATGTCGGGCAACTTCCCGCAGGCCTACTCGCACGTCGGCGAGATCCGCGCGGCGTTCGCCGCCTCACCGCGGTGGCTTGATGTGCTGTAGGGATCACAACGCCAGAATCCGTTCGAGCAGCCGCACGACGTCGACCGGCGATCGCAGCCGGTAGCGCGCAGCGGTCTGCCGGCGGCCGACACACACCGGCAGCGTCAGCGGCAGCGAGAACACGGGCTCGTCCGTCAGGTCATCTCCGATGAAGACCGCCACCAGCGGGGTGCCGTTCCGGCGTTCCAGGTCGAGAATGGTCCGGACCGCAACGGCCTTGTCCACCGGCGTGCGCGGCAGCAGCTCCCACACGCACTTCCCCGACATGAGCCGGAGGTTGCCCGCCTGCGCGACTCGCCGGGCCGCGCGGGTCGCCGCGCGATGGCTGGCGGGCGGCGCGCCGCGGTAGTGCACCGCGACGCTGGCGGGCTTCACTTCCAGCCGGATGCCCTTCACGCCCCGCAGCGCCTGCGCCAGCGCGCGAGCGATACGCGGGATGCCGCTGTGCTCGTCGTCGTGCAGCAGCGTGAGCGAGGTTCCCTGCGGCGACCGCAGGAAGAAGCCGTGGTTGCCGGCGTACCAGAGGCCGGACAAGCCGACGCGCCGGCGGAGATCGTCAATGCGTCGTCCGCTGACAATGCCCACCACGTGGCCGCGCGCCTGCAGCCGGGACAGCGCGCGGCGGACCCGGTCGGACAGCTTGACGGTGTCCGGCCGGTGCTGAATCGGCGCGAGGGTGCCGTCGAAATCCGTGAGGACGGCCACGCGGCCGGCGCGCCTCAACCGTCGTGCAAGCTGCGGCCAGTCGGCCGCGAGCCGGCCGGTCATGCCCCGGTGACCTCCAATGATCTGGCCGGACGCGACGCCGGCCGATCGGTCGACTCGATCCGGATGGCGGCCAGGTCGCCGATCAACCGGCCCGCCCAGCGATAGACGTTGTGCTCGCGCACGAACTCGCGCATCCGCCGCATGCGCATCCGCGACTCGTCGTCGGACATGGTGAGCGCGGCGTGCAGCGCACCGGCGAGCTGTTCCGTGTCGTACGGATTGATGATGAGCGCGTCCTCCAGCTCGCCGCTGGCGCCGGCGAACTGGCTGAGGATGAGCACGCCCGCGTCGTCGTCGCGCGACGCCACGAACTCCTTGGCGACCAGGTTCATGCCGTCGTGCAGCGAGGTCACGAGGCAGAGCGAGGCGGCGCGGTAGTACGGCTCGATCTCCTCGTGGCTGTGATGCCGCACGTGCAGGATGATGGGCTTCCAGGACGGCGTCTGGAAGCGGCGGTTCACGCGCTCCGCCTCCGCCTCGATCGCGGAGACCAGCTCCTGATAGCGCTTGATGTCGGTCCGGCTCGGCGCGGCAATCTGCACGAACGTGAATTCGCCAAGGAACTCGGGCCACCGCTCGAAGAACCGCTCGAGGCCGGCAAAGCGCTCCAGCAGGCCCTTCGTGTAGTCGGCGCGATCGACGCCGATGCCGAGGCGGTACGCGCGGACGCCGGCCGGCTTCAGCAGATCCATCGGCGAGGGCGCGGGCCGGCGCTCGGCCGGTGTCTCCTTGAACGCCACGCTGATCGGATACGGCCGCACGGCGGTGAGATGGCCCAGCCGGCGGACCGTGAACCGCTCCCATTCGATCTGCGACTCGAACGCGCCGTTCACGGTGTCCAGGAAGTTGTTGCAGTGCGCCTGCGTGTGAAAGCCGATGAGGTCCGCGCCGAGCAGGCCGTCGAGCAGCTCGTTCTGCCACGGGCAGATGCCGAACGCCTCGGGGTTCGGCCACGGAATGTGCCAGAACACCGCCACCTGCGCGTCGGGCCGCGCGGCCTTGATCAGCCGGGGCACGAGCGCGAAGTGGTAGTCCTGCACGAAGACAATCGGCGATTCGGTGCCGCGCATTTCGTCGAGCACCACCGCCGCGAACTTGCGGTTGACGCGCTCGTAGCTCGCCCAGTCGGTCGCACGGAACAGCGGCCGCGTGTGCGCGATGTGGCAGAGCGGCCAGAGCCCCTCGTTCGAGAAGCCGTAGTAATAGCCTTCTTCTTCCTCGCGCGTGAGCCAGACGCGCCGGAGCGTGTACGCCGGGTGATCGGGCGGGACCCGCACGCGATCCGAGGCGTCCACCATCTCCCGATCGGCGTTGCCGGACCCGTGCGCCACCCAGGTGCCGTCGCAGGCCCGCAGCACCGGCTCGAGTGCCGTGACGAGGCCGCTGGCCGGCACGAGCAGCGAGACGTCGCCGTTCTTGCGGACGTGCATGTACGGCTCGCGATTCGACACGACGTACAACTGCCGCGCCAGCAGCTTGCTGCGGACGTACACGCGCAGCCGTTCGGCGGTCCAGTGGGATTCGGCCGCGTCGCGCAGCTTCGCCTCCTCGGCCGCGGCCGCCCGCGCGGTTTCCAGGCTCCGCACGAGCTGGGTGACCTCCGACACCAGCGGCTTGAAGAGGCCGGACGCGGCCGGCAGCATGGGGCCCGCCTTGCCGAGCCGGAGGTCCCTCAGCCACTGCGCGCTGCGCGTGATGGATCCCGAAAGCGTCCAGCGCAGAATCAGCAGCGTCATCACGACGATGGCGACCACGCGCACGGCCATGCGCACCAGCGCGTTCGCCCACAACTCGGTCCTGAATTCGGCCGCGCGGGCCGTCGCCTGATCGAGAGGCAGTTGGGCGAGGAAGCGTTCCTGCGCGTCAGCGACCTGCTGCTGAATGTCGAAGGTGGCTGTGATGAGCAGCACCACCGTGACCGCGAGGGTCAGGGCGACGACGAACCGTGAGGAGACGGGCAGCAGATTTGCCATCAGGTGGCGCGCAGATCAGTAACACGGCGTTGGGGATGGCCCGAGTATACAGCAGCAAATTGCGAGGCCTCCCGACACGCGGCCTACAGGAAACTCCCGTGCGCGCCTACAGCGTTGTCCGCTACGGCACGTACGCGATGCAGTCGATCTCCACTCGAAGGCCTTCACCAGGCAGCGCGGCGGCTTGAATCGTCGTCCGGGCCGGACGGTGATCGCCGAACGTGCGGCTGTACACGGCATTCATCTTCTCGAAGTCGCGCATGTCGAGCAGGAACACGCCGCACCGAAGCACGTACTGCAGGTCCGAGCCGGCGGCCTGCAGGATCGCGCGGAGGTTCTCCAGACACTGTGCCGTCTGTGCCTCAGCATCCGGCCCCGCCAGACGGCCCGTCACAGGGTTGGTCGCGCCCTGCCCCGACACAAACACGAGGCGGTCGAGCGCCATGCCCGGCGAGTAGGGACCGACGGGCTTCGGGAGGTTGGCGGCAAGGACAGGCTGAGCATTAGACATAGGGGTCGTACCTCGATCTGTGGAAAACTCGGGGACTTCGCCGAGAAAATGTCCCGCGAGTTTCCCACAGATCGAGGTACGACCCCTTTATAATCCGCGCATGATCCGCCGATTCCTGTTTCTGCTCCTGGCTCTGACCGTGCCGTCGACCGCCTCCGCGACGTGGTCGATCATCGCGGTCGACATGGCCACCGGACGCGTGGTGATCGCGTCGGCCACCTGCGTCAACAGCGACGATGAATTCCTGAAAGGCGTGCAGGCGGTCGTCGTGCCCGGCATCGGCGTCGCTGCCTGCCAGGCCGGCGTTGATCGCACGCACGCCAATCAGATGCTCGTCTTCGAAGAGTTGAAGAAGGGCACCGATCCCAAGCGCATTATCGAGATGCTGAGCGCCGACCCCGCATTTCAATCACGTCAGTTCGGCATTCTCGATCTGAAGGGCCGGAGCGCCGGCCACTCCGGCCTCGGCAACGGCTACGTGTCGCAGGACATCCAGGGACGCGTGCCCGGCACGCAGATCTACTACTCGATTCAGGGCAACATCCTCCGCGCGGGCAAGGTCGTGCCGAATGCCGTGAAGGCGTTTCTCGAGACCAAGGGCGCCATTACCGATCGCGTGATGGCGGCCATGGACGCGGCTGATGGTTCGGGCGGCGACAGCCGGTGCACGTGCCCGCCGCCGGCCGCTGATGGCACGCCGTCGGCCATCCCGTGCGTGGGCAAGACCGCGCACATCGCCTACATCCTGATGGCCGAGCCCAAAGACACCAACGGCGACTCGCACAACAACGGCAAGTACGCGATGTACATCACGGTGTCACAGCCGGGCGCCGACAAGAGCGCGAATGGCATCAAGCCTGGCGAAAACCTCAACCCCGTGAAGACGCTGCGGATGCGATACGACGTGTGGCGCAAGGCGCAGCCCGCGTCGTTCAGGTGAGATCATGAGGCTCACCATTTCTCTGGCGACCCTCTGTCTCGCTGTCACGCTGGCGGCGCAGACGCAGCCGCCCCCGACGCCCCCGCAGAATCCGCCGGCGGGCGCGCAGCCCGCCCAGCCCGGGCGGGGTGGCCGCGGCGGCGGAGGCGGAGCCCGCCTGCAGGTGATGACGCTCACCACCACCGCGTGGGCTGATGGTGGATCGATTCCGGCGAAGCACGCCCAGAGCGGTGGCGAGGTGTCACCGGCGCTCGCGTGGAGCAACGTGCCGGCCGAAGGCGTGGGCAGCTTTGTCCTCATCGTGCACGATCTCGACACGTCCGCCACCGCGGGGCGGGGCGGCCCCGTCACCGACTTATTGCACTGGATGGTCTGGAATATCCCGGCTACGGCGCGGGCGCTCGCGGAAGGAATTCCGCACGAATCAGAGCTGCCCGACGGCTCGCGTCAAATCGGCGCCACCGGGCCGGGCTATCGCGGCCCCGCCGCGCCGGCCGACGGCCCGCCGCATCATTACGTCTTCGAGCTGTACGCGCT
>Ga0137326_1000114_pt1 | contig 29469 bp, 24 predicted proteins | sample EasRivERMZT500_2_FD_102292 | JGI IMG/M metagenome (GOLD analysis project Ga0137326, IMG submission 102292) | Soil microbial communities from meander-bound floodplain in the East River, Colorado, USA - East River MetaG ERMZT500_2 | ecosystem: Environmental > Terrestrial > Soil > Floodplain ... | reverse complement strand
GGCCGTGGGCCAGCGAGGCGGCGACGGCGAGCGCGAGGATGACACCGCAGGGGACGGCGCCTCGCGATCCCGGACGAAAGCCGGTGATCGCCAGACAGAGGAGGCTCGACGCGGCCACGAGCAGGAACGACACGCCGTACACGCCCGTGACATCCGCGATCTGGATCGCCGCGAGCACGTCGTGCTGGCTGACGCCGAAGAGCCCCCAGGGGAACCCGCCGAGCAGATGCGAACGCGCCAGCTCGAGTCCCGTCCAGGCGAAAGGAGCGAGCAGACAGGCGGCCGGGACCCCCCAGCGCGCGCGGAACAGCCGCACCGCCCACGTCCAGCATGCCGTGTAGGCGGCCACGTAGCCGACGAGGATGCCGTAAACCGCCAGCGCCGCCAGAATCCCCAGGTGTCCCCAGGTTCGCAGGAACGGGATCATCCAGGAGAGGACCAGGCCGTATCCCACGACTCCCGTCACGAAGCCACAGCCTGCGGCATGACGCTGACGCAACGCGTCCCTGGTGCAGACCAGGAGGATCGGGACGAGCGCGAACCACGCGGCGGGCCACCATCCGTCGTATCCGGCAAGCGGAAGTGGTGCCCCCAGAGGGAAGGACGCCGCGATGAGGAGACCGGATGCGGCCGCAGCAACCAGCGCGAAGACCGGATGGATCGATCGCGAGGAAGGGATCAGGGGATCCAGGTCGTGAGGCCTTTCTCGGAGCGCAGCTTCACCGCGGCGCGCTCCGCTTCGGCGCGGTCGGCGTAGGGACCGACCCGCACCTTCCACGTCCCTCCCTCCGACACCATCAGGGCGGTGTATCCATCCTCGCGGAGGCGCTTGCGCACCGACTCCGCCGCCGAGCGCTGGGCGGTGGCGATGACCTGGATGAAGACTCCCTCCTCGACGGACCGCCGCGAAGACGACGCTGCCTGCCCTGCCGCCGGCCGCGATGCCGTCGGCTTCATCGGCGCGCGCGTCCCGGCCGCGTCGGTCTCGAGTGGGACCGGCTGATCACTCTTGAGGCTGTCGAAGAAGGTCAGATCGCGCGCCACGTCCCCGCCGTCATCGATCCGCGCTTCCCCTTCCTCGACGATGGCTTCCATGTCGGCGCCCGAGCTCTGCCGCTCCACCCAACGGCCGAGCATGAACGACGCGACGCACAGGGCTACCACCAGCAGAAGAAGGAAGGCCATGTGCCTGATCTCGAGCTGGAACTCCTTCTCCCCCGCGCCTTCGACTCCCCGTGGCGGGATCACGCCGAACCTCCCTTGAGTGTCTTGAACCACGAGCTGAGCGTGTCGATCGGAACGGGGAAGATGACGGTCGAGCTGTTCTCCGTCGCGATCTCCGTCAGCGTCTGGAGGTAGCGAAGCTGCAGGGCGATCGGGTTCTGCTGGATCACGCCCGCGGCCTTGCCCAGCATCTCGGAGGCCTGATACTCGCCGTCGGCGTGGATGATCTTGGCCCGCTTCTCACGTTCCGCCTCGGCCTGCCGGGCCATCGCGCGCTGCATCTCCACGGGGAGATCCACGTGCTTGACCTCGACGGACGAAACCTTGATGCCCCACGGGTCGGTGTGCTTGTCGAGGATCGTCTGCAGCTGGACGTTGAGGCGTTCACGCTCCGAGAGCAGGTCATCGAGCTCGGCCTGACCGAGGACCGATCGGAGGGTGGTCTGCGCGAGCTGCGAGGTGGCGTAGTGGTAGTTCTCCACCTCCACGACGGCGCGGTTGGGATCCATGACGCGGAAGTAGACCACGGCGTTGACCTTCACCGAGACGTTGTCGCGGGTGATGATGTCCTGGGGCGGCACGTCCAGCACGATGGTCCGCAGCGAGATGCGGATGAAGCGGTCGATGATCGGGACGACGTAGGTGACCCCGGGCCCCCGCGGCGTGGTGCGTAGACGCCCGAGCCTGAAGACGACACCGCGCTCGTACTCATTGAAGATCTTGACTCCGGAGGCGACGAAGAGGATCAGGATCGCCACCGGGATCACGAATGTCAGATTTTCCATTACGTCTCCTCCCCTGAGCGGTCGGCCGGCACGACCTCCAGCATCATGTCGCGCACCGCCGCGATTCTGACTCTCGTCCCGCGCGGGATCGCGGCGCCCGAAGTCTGCGCGTTCCAGTACTCCCCATGGACGAACACCTTCCCGCCTGGGGCAACGTCCGTGATCGCCTCGCCGAACTCCCCGGTCAGCCCCTCTCTGCCGGTGACGACCCGCACCCGCTGAGCCCGGATCGCCAGCGCCGTGATCCCGCCCATGATGGCGCCGATCGTCAGGCTCGTGGGGAGGATGAACGACAGCGGCACGCTCACCCCCGGCATCTGCTCGACGTCGAACAGGGTCAGGAACCCAAGCGTCAGCGCGAGGATCCCGCCAATGGTCAGCAGCCCGTACGACGTGACGTTGATCTCCAGGATGAACAGGATGGCGGCCATGCCGATCAGGACGATCCCCAGCACGTTCACCGGAAGCACGTGCATCGACATGGCGAAGAGGATCAGCGCCAGACCGCCGGCGACTCCTGGAACGATCAGCCCGGGGTGATTGAACTCGATGTAGATCCCCAGCATTCCGATGCCGAGCAGCAGGAAGGCGATCCTGGGGTCGGTCAGCCAGAAGAGCACCTTCTGACGCGGCGTCATCTCGAGACGCTCGCGCTGCGCTCCCGCGAATGACAGCATCTCCTTCTTCCCGTCGAACCGTGCGATGGCGCGCCCTTCGAGCGTCCGCAGCAGATCGTCGAGGTCGCGGGCCAGCAGATCGACGACGTCCTTTTTCAGGGCCTCCTCGGCCGTGAGCGAGATGCTGTCGCGCACCATCGTCTCGTAGACCTCGGCGTTGCGCCCCCGTGCCACGGCGATGCCACGGACTCCGGCGGCCGCGCTGTTCTCGACCTTCTCGTTCATGTAATTGCGCTGCCCGTCGTTCGGGTCTCCGCCGGGATTCCCGCCCCCCGCCATCACCGGATGGCCGGCGCCGATCGTCGTCCCCGGAGCCATGGCGGCGACATCCGCGGCGTTGGTGATGTAGAGCCCGGCCGAGCTCGCCTGCGCCCCGGCGGGCGCAACGTAAACCACAACCGGGACACGGGAACGCAGGATCGACTGGATGATCAGCTCCGTCGACTCGAGGAGCCCCCCCGGAGTGTCGAGCTCCAGGATCACCGCGGCGAAGTCATCCTCGTCGCGGGCGCGATCCAGCGCGCCATCGACGTAGTCGAGCGTGATGGGGGTGATGGGGCCGTGGATTGTGGCGATGAGGATGTTGCCCGCGCGATCCATCTCACCATGGATGACTTCGGCGGTGACGGGCTGAGTCGGGCTGCGGGGCGCGCCGCCTGCATCTCCCGCAAGGAGGGCGAGCGCGGCGACGGCCAGGATCGGAGTTGCGCGCGATCGTCCGGGGCGCCGGGTGTGGTGGATCGAATCCGCGAGGAGGCGGAGCATGCGGGGAGTATAGCCCCGGTCAGCCCAGCGCTTCCCGCAGGCGAGCGATCCCGGTCTCGATCCGTTCCGTCGCGAGCGCGTAGGAGAATCTCACGTAGCCATTGATGCCGAATGCCTCGCCGGGGACCACGGCGATCCGCGCCTTCTCCAGCAGCGCTTTCGCAACGCCGAAGGAGTCGGAGACTCCAAGGCGTTCGTAGAGCCCCGCGACACCCGGGAACGCATAGAAGGCGCCCCCGGGCATGAGGCAGGTGATGCCGGGGATAGAGCGCAGACCATTCACCATGATCGCACGCCGCCTGGCGTACTCGCTCACCATGCGGGTCAAGTCGTCCTGGGGACCCTTCACCGCCTCCAGCGCGGCGGCCTGGACGATCGACGACGCGTGCGTCGCGTCGTGGCTCTGCACGGTGGCCATCGCGGACACGACGCGCCGGTCCGCGAGGGCGAACCCGATCCGATAGCCGGTCATGGCGTAGGACTTGGAGAAGGTCGAGGCGAGCACGAGGCGGTCGCGCAGCCGGGCGGCGTGGACGGCCATGCTCGCGTGCGACCGGCCGTCGTAGAGAAAGCGCTCGTAGCACTCGTCGAAGATCACGTAGAGATCGCGCTCCAGCGCGAGGTCCGCCCATCGTGAAAGCTCGTCGTCCGGGATCACGGCGCCCGTGGGGTTGCTCGGCGAGCAGAGAATGATCCCCCTGGTCGCCGGCGTGATGAGCTTCTCGGCATCCTTTGCGCGGGGGATGAACCCCGCCTCCTCGGTGGTCTCCAGAATGACGGGGACACCTCCCGCAAGGCGGACCTGCTCCGGGAAGGAGACCCAGAAGGGAGCCGGGATGATCACTTCGTCGCCGTGATCGAAGAGCGCCATGGCGGCCGCGAACAGAGCGTTCTTGCCGCCGCACGAGACCAGGACCTCCGAGGGGGCATAGTCGGTGCCGTGCTTGCGGCGGTAGTCGGCGGCGATCGCCTCGCGCAGCTCGGGCAGACCGAGGGTGGGAAGATAATGGCTGAGATTGCGCGCGACGGCGGCACGCGCGGCTTCCTTGATGTTCTCCGGCGTATTGAAGTCGGGCTCGCCGGGGCCGAAATCGATGACGTCGACCCCCTCGCGCTTCAGGCGATCCGCCTCCTCCTTCACCGCGATCGTCGCGCTGGGGAGGACATTGTCGAGACGCCGCGCGAAGCCGGGCATCGTCCTCACTCCTTCCTGCCTGGAGCGCGGCTTGCCGCGCGGGCGGCGACGGCCTTCGCGACGGCCGGCGGGACGAGACCCGAGACGTCTCCGCCCAGGAACGCGACCTCCTTCACCAGACGCGAGCTGACATAGGAGTAGGCTTCGGCGGGCATCATGAAGACCGTCTCGACCCGCGCGTCGAGACGGCGGTTCATGAGAGCCATCTGGAACTCGTACTCGAAGTCGGAGATCGCGCGCAGACCCCTGACGATCACGTGCGCTCCGCTGCGACGGACATAGTCGACGAGCAGACCGCTGAACGTGTCCACGGTCACGTTCGGGCTCCCCGCCGTCGCTTCGCGGATCAGCTCCACCCTCTCTTCCACGGTGAAGAGCGGCTGCTTCTCCGCGTTCTCGAGGATGGCCACGACCACGCGATCGAACAGGCGCTTCCCCCTCTCGATGATGTCGAGGTGGCCGTAGGTGATGGGATCGAAGGTCCCGGGGTACACCGCGACCAGCTGGCGCGTCGGCGGCACGGTCATGCGTGCGTCCTTCCGCGGCTGCCTTTCAAGCCGCTGCGCCCCACCATCGCGGCGGCGTGCCGGCGCGCCGTCTCGGGAGGCATTCCCCCCAGCATGCGGGCGATCTCCTCCACGCGTCCGTCTTCGTCCAGCAGGGAGACGGTGGCTCGCGTGCGCGCGCCCTCAGTGCGCTTGCGCACGTGGAAATGTCGATCCGCGAACGCGGCAATCTGCGGCAGATGGGTCACGCAGAGGATCTGGTGCCTGCGCGCCAGCCGCGAGAGCCTCTGCCCCACCGCGTCGGCAACGCTGCCGCCAATGCCGCTGTCCACCTCGTCGAAGATCAGCGTGCGCGCGTCGTCCGCCTCTTCCACCGCGTTGCGCAGCGCCAGCATGAGGCGCGACAGCTCTCCTCCCGAAGCCACCCGCGCCAGGGGCTTGAGCGCCTCGCCCCTGTTCGGCGCGATCCAGAATCCGATCCGATCGATGCCCGAGGGATGAGGTTGCGGCGGGTCCTCCTGATCCACGAGGATCTCGAGCCGGGTCCCTTCCATCGCGAGGGCCGCAAGCTCCTTCGCGGCGGTGCGCCCGAGCTCGTGCGCCGCGCGCTGGCGTCGCTCGGAGAGCTCGCGCGCGAGCTTCATGTACGCTGCCTCCATACGCTGAACCTCCGCGGCGAGCGCTTCCACCCTCTCCGGCACGGAGCCCAGCGCCTCGCGCTCCGTCCGCGCCGTTTCGAGCGATGCGATCACCTCGTCGAGCGTGCCGCCGTAGCGCCGCTTGAGTCTTTCGAGATCCGCCAGGCGGCCGGCCACCTGATCGAGGCGATTCGGATCGAAGCCTTCGCGCTCGAGATACCGGGACACACTGCGGCTCGCCTCGGCGACGCCGACGCGCGCCTCTTCCACCAGCGCGGCGATCGAGGCCGCCTGGGGATCGAACGCCGTCAATCGATCGAGCAAGGCCTTGGATGCGCCCAGTCGTGTGGCGACGGAGTCATCGTCGTCGCTCAGGAGCCCGTGGACCTGTCCGGCCAGGCTCCCGATCTCGCCCGCATGCTGCAACAGACCTTCCTCGCGGCGCAGCTCCTCCTCTTCGCCAGGGAGGGGCGCTACCGATTCGATCTCCGATATCGTCCGCGCCAGCTGTTCCTCACGCTGCGAGCGCTCCTCAACCGCGCGCGAAAGCTTCTCGAGCTCCAGCATCCCCGCGTGCAGCGACGTGCATGCCGCCGCGACCTCCATGCGCAGCGGCTCACAGCGCGCCGCGCGATCGAGCGCATCGCGCTGCCCCTCGGGGCGAAGCAAGGACTGGTGCTGGTGCTGTCCGTGCAGATCGGCAAGACATTCGCCGACCTCCTTCAGCGTCGCCAGGGAAACGATCCGCCCGTTGAGGAACGCGCGGCTCCGCGCCGCGTCACCCCCGCTCGTCAGTTCGCGCCGGATCACGATCTCCGCGGCCGGCTCGCTCAGGCCCGCCGCGGCCGCCGCCGCTTCGCTGATGCGCTCATCGGCAAGGTCGAACTGCCCCTCCACGATCAGAGCGTCGGCGCCGGAACGGAGAAGATCCGCGCTCCCTCTCTCGCCAAGGAGCAAGCCGATCGCGTCGACGACGATGGACTTGCCCGCGCCCGTCTCGCCGGTCAGGACGTTGAGACCCGGCCCGGGCTCGAGCGTGATGTCCTCGAGGATTGCGAGGTTCGTGATCCGGAGGAAGGAGAGCATCGGTGGTGTCGCCGTCAGCAAGGGGAGTGTGTCGCAGGACATCACTCCTCACCGCGGAGCGACGCGCGATGCTATCACCCGCTTTTCCGGAGTGTCAAGATAACGCCTGTATTGACAGCGCGATCCAGCGCTGCTACATTGCGCCGCAGCCTCGCGGGAACCGTGCAACTCGTTCAGACGGGAGGTTCCCCATTCGTCTCACGTCATCGGGCGGGCACGTCGCTCCCTGCCCCTCGCATACATCATGATGGCCCAAGGCTTCCAGGCAGATATCTTCTCTATCATCCTGAGCGCGGGGCCCGCGGCGCAGCTCGTCCTGCTCGTCCTCGGCTTTTTCTCGGTGATGTCGTGGGCCATCATGGTCGAGCGCTTCCGGGCCATGTCACGCGCCGAGAAGGAAGACGCGATCCTCGCCCAAAAGATGCGCTCCCAGTCGAGCCTTTCCGACCTGCGTGATGTCTGCGAGGGGCTCCCCCGCAGCCCGATGGCGTACGTCTACCGGGCCGGCTTCCGGGAGATGGTGCGCATGCGGCCGGCCCAGGCCGACGCGGTCGGGGGCGGCGTCGCCGTGGCAGCCCGTCCCATCGCCGTCGAGACGACAGCGCGGGTCCTCGAGCGCGCCATGGCCTCCGCCTCGTCCGAAGCCCAGGCGCGGCTCGAAAGATTCCTCGGATTCCTCGCCTCCACGGCGTCGGCGACCCCCTTCATCGGGCTTTTCGGCACGGTCTGGGGGATCATGAACGCTTTCCGCTCCATCGGAGCCGTCGGAACGGCGAACCTCGCCACCGTCGCCCCCGGGATCGCGGAGGCCCTGATCGCCACGGCCGCCGGCCTCGCGGCCGCCATCCCGGCCGTGCTCGGCTACAACTATTTCAACAATCGGCTCCGCGGCATATCAAACCGGCTCGACAATTTCGTGGCAGAGGTCCTGAACCGTTTCGAGAGGGCCGCCTGACGATGGGCGCCCGGATCGAGGCGCGCGGCCGGCGGGGGCGCGATCGCGCCAACATGGCCGACATCAATGTCACCCCCTTCGTGGACGTGGTCCTCGTCCTGCTGATCATCTTCATGGTGACCGCTCCGCTGATGCAGCGCGGCGTGGACATCGACCTCCCACGCGCCGAGAGCGCCGCGGGCCAGGAGGAGCAGCGCATCATCGTGACCATCGATCGCACGGAGAGAGTCTTCCTGAACGAGACCTCGATGGGGCTCGCGGATCTCGAGAAACATCTTGCGACGGTCAAGGGGGGGATCGAGAACCCCTTCGTCTATTTGAGGGCCGACCAGACGGTCCCCTACGGGCGCGTGATGGAAGTCATGGACCGCATCAAGCTCTCCGGCATCTCGCGCGTTGGCCTCGTGACCGATCCGAACCCGAGCCGGAAGCAGCTCCGTCCCGCCCGATCCCCCGGCCGCCGGAATGGGTGACCCGCGTGAAGATCAGAGTCCGCGTCGCCGAGGGACAGGGGTCGGAGGGGGCCCTCATGAAGCTGGCCGGGTTCTCGGCTGTCGCCCATGTCGTAGGGCTGGTGGTGGTCTCCATCCTCCCGCGCCTGATGTCGAGCCCGCCGCCACGCGTGTCGATGGTCGCGGAGATCGTGCCCGCTTCGGCGCTTCTGCCGCCGGCCGGCGTGCCTTCGCCTCCCCGCCAGACCGGCCCCACACCATCGGAACGGGCCAACGAAGCGCGCAAGGCGCAGGAGAAGAAACCGCCCGTCGAGAAGCCGCCGGAGAAGGCGCCTCCGAAGCCTCCCAAGAAAGATCCCGCGGTTCCACCGCTGGAAACACCCAAGGCGCAAAAGAAGAAGGAGCCGGAGAAGAAGCAGCCCGCCGCGGAAGACAGCCGGACGCGGGAGGAGAAGATCCCCGAAGTGCAGAATGGAGAGGACCCGGACGCCAAGGACGAACCGAGCGGGCCCCCGCCCGGTGCGGGGATTTCTTTCGGATCGACGGCGGGGTTCGACGCGTCGGGGGTCCCGACACTCGGCTCGTCCGCCTTCCCGTACGATTACTACCGCTCCAGCCTGATGACGCTGCTGCAGTCGAACTGGCGGCGCCCCGTCGTGACCGACACGATCGGCGAGCCGCTGCGCTGCGGGATCGGATTCACGATCCTGAAATCCGGCATCGTCAAGGATGCCCATGTCGCCGAGCCGAGCGGCAATCCGGGGCTGGATCGCTCCGCCCTGCGCGCCGTCATCGACAGCAATCCGCTGCCGCCGCTCCCCTTCCAGTATGGGCACGACGCCGTCAGCGCCGTGGTCTTTTTCAAGCTCACGGAGGAATGATGGCCGCGTCGCGGAAGCCCACCAGATCCCGCCTGTCCCGGTTCACGGTCGTGCTCCTGTGCGCCCTCGCTTCCTTCGTCCGGACCGGTGGGGATCCGGCCGCCGCGCCCCAGGACCCCAACGCCGGGATCGTCCTGGAGGTGCAGGGACAGAAGCGCCGCCAGATTCCCCTCGTGGTGCCGCCCCTCCAGGTCAAGAGCGACGGCCGCGCCGAAACAGTGCGCGCCGCGGAGCTCATACGCTCCGTCGTGACCGACGACCTCAATTTCTCCGGCTCCTTCAACGTCCTGAACCCCGATCTCTATGCGGCCGTCTCCGCGACCTCCGGGAGGCTCCCGCTGCGGCAATTCGCGGCGATCGGGGCCGAAGGGGTCGTCGCCGGGACCGTCAGCCCGGAAGGAAGCTCGTTCGTCATCGAAGGGCTCCTTTTCGACAGCCGGAGCGAGGCGCTCATCGTGGGGAAACGCTACCGCGGCGAGGTCGCGCTTTCCCGGGACATCGCCCACAGGATCGCCGATGCGATCACCATCGCCTACACGGGACGTTCCGGCGTCTTCCTGTCGCGTATCGTCTACGTGGCCCGTGTCGGAGAGGCGAAGGAAATCTTCGTCATGGACTACGACGGCGCCGACCTCAAGCAGATCACCAAGAACGGAACCCTGAACATCTCCCCCGCCTGGTCCCCGGATGGACGCCGTCTCGCTTTCGTCTCGTACCGGCAGGGGTCCCCGAAGCTCTATATCTATGACGGACAGGACGGAAGCCTCTCCGACGCGTCCCCCACCGGCAGCGAGTTGTGCGTCGCGCCCGCCTGGTCCCCCGACGGACGCTCGGTCGCGTTCTCCAGCTCGAAGGAGGGGAACGCGGAGATCTACATCCTCGATCTGGCGAGCCGCCGATCGCGCCAGATCACCTTCAACCGCAGCTCGGAGTCGGCACCCGACTGGTCCCCTTCAGGCAGGGAGGTCGCCTTCACGTCCGATCGGACAGGCAAGCCGCAGATCTATCTGATGGATGCCGAAGGGGCGAACGTCCGCAAGCTCACGGACACCGGAGACTACAGCGACTCCGCCGCGTGGTCCCCGACCGGCGACCGGCTGCTGTACACCAGCCGCATCGACGGCCGCTTCGAGATCCTCACCGTGGACGCCGCCACCGGCCGCACATGGCAGTTGACGCGCAACACCAGGAACAACGAGAACCCCCGATGGTCCCCCGACGGACGCCACATCGTCTTTTCGTCGAACCGCTCGGGGAGCTATCAGCTTTTCACGATGGATGCAGACGGAAACAGGCAGAAGGCCATTCCGCTGAAGAGTGAGGCCAGCATGCCGGACTGGTCCCGCTAGGCGGCTTCCCACGTCGACGCGGGGAAGCCAAAGAGGCAGATGAATTTGTCTGAACAGTCGTTCACCATCCGACCTTCCCAGGAGGTGCCGATGTCACCCATGTTCGAACGCAGCCGGGCAACAAACCACAGCCGAACTCTCTGGACTCTCGCACTCATCGCCGCGCTCGCCGTGTCGATCGGATGCAAGAAGAACCCGCCTGAAGCCAGCGCGGAACCCATGACGCCGACCGTGTCGAACACCGGAGCCGAAACGGTGGACACGATGCCGATGCGCCCCGTCACCACCGAGGATACGAGACCCGCAACCACGATGGCCGCAGATGACGTGAACCGGAGCGGGGTCCTGAAGTCCATCTACTTCGACTTCGACCGCTACGAGATCCGCCCCGACCAGCAGCAGACTCTCCAGGACAACGCGAGACATCTCACCGGCGATCTTTCGAAGTGGCGCGTGGTCGTGGAAGGCCACTGCGACGAGCGTGGCACCAACGAATACAACATGACCCTGGGCGACAAGCGCGCCAACGCCGCGCGTCAGTATCTGATCCAGCTGGGCGTCCCGGCGGCCAGGATCCGCACGCTATCCTACGGCGAGGAGCGTCCATCGGACATGGGTCACAACGAGACCGGCTGGGCGAAGAACCGCCGCGCGGCATTCCTCGTCGAGGAGGGGTAACCGCGATGTTCGCCCGTACAACGCTCCGTGCCGTTGGGGGGCTTCTCGCCATCCTGCTGACCAGCGCCTGCCTCACCTCGACCCAGGCAACACGCGTGCAGACCGACCTGGACGAGGTCCGCAGGCAGCTCTTCCAGGTCCAGCAGGAGACGACGGGCTCGCAGCAGCGCCTCGCGGCCATCGATCAGAAGCTTGGTGGCGGTGTACCTAAGGCGTCGCAGGGGCAGGCCGACCTGAACGCCACGCTCCAGACCCTGCTGGATCGTATCCAGGCGATGTCCGCGCAGATGAGCGAGATGCAGACGCGCATGGGCACCCTCCAGCAGGAGATCCAGGCCTTGCGCGCCGGCGGGGGGCGCGCGTCCGGCTCCCCTGCCGTCATGCCGGGGCCCTCAGGAGCTTCGCCAGCCCCACCCATGGCGGACGATGACCCCGAGACGGAGAGCTTCAGCGGCGCCTACTCCGACTACAGCAAGGGGAACTACGAGCTGGCGGTCATGGGCTTCACCGACTTCCTGAAGTCCCACGCGGAGCATTCTCTCGCCCCCGACGCCCAGTACTGGATTGGCGAGTGTTATTTCAGCCAGGGGAAGTTCAAGGACGCCGCCGAAGCCTTCGACCGGACGATCAAGTCCTGGCCCACGTGCCAGAAGGCCGCCCCCGCCCTCCTCAAGAAAGGGCTGTCGCAAATGGAGCTGGGGCAGACTTCTCGTGCCGTTCCGACCTTCCAGAAGGTCGTCGAGGAGCATCCCGATTCGGAGGAAGCCCGCATCGCGGCCGCGCGTCTCCAGCAGCTCGGTCTGCGCAGCCCGTGACCCCGAATCGGCCTGCCGCACTTCGTCGGTTGACAGGATCCAGGGCGTGGTTTACCCTGCGCCCTCACCTCAACGCTCAGGAAGGACATGGCGACCCATAAATCCGCAGTCAAGCGTCACCGACAGAGCCTCGATCGAAGGGCGCGCAACCGCTCGAATCGCTCCACGCTCCGCAGCAGCATCAAGAAGCTGCGCTCGGCGGTGGCGGAAAAGCAGCTCGACACCGCGCGGCAACTCCTCCCCTCGATGATCGCCCTGATCGACCGTTCCATCCAGAAAGGGGTCCTTCACGAGAACGCCGCGGCGCGCCACAAGTCGCGTCTCACGAAGCTCGTGAACACGCTGGCGGCGGGCCAGGCACGGTAACGCGAAGGGCCCACGCGGCGCTCTCCTTCCCGCCACCGGGGTGCTTGGACATCCCTTGACAAGGGTCGCCGGCAATACCATTGAGGCCGGCCGATGAAACTTCCAACTGAGCCCGCCCAGCCGACACCGTCCCTTCGGGACTCGATACCTGATGTCCTCCCCATCCTCCCCCTGCGGGAGACGGTGGTGTTCCCCCACCTCCCCGCGCCTCTGGTCGTCGGCCGACCGCAATCAATCCAGGTCATCGACCATGTCCTGACGGGCAACAAGATGATCGGGCTGGTGGCGCAGAGGGACCCCAAGATCGAAGACCCCTGGCCCGACGGACTGTTCAAGATCGGCACGGCCTCCCAGGTCCTCAAGCTCCTGAAGTACCCGGACGGGACGCTTCGCGTCATGACCCGCGGCCTCGAGCGCATCCGGATTCTCGACACCGTGGAGAACCAGTCCATACCTCTCGCACGCGTGGAGGTTCTCCGCGAGACACTCCATCAAGGCACCGAGATCGAGGGACTCACAAAGAACCTCCTGAACCAGATCCAGAAGATGATCGCCATGCTACCGATCAACACGGACGAGCTCGGCATCACCTTCCTCAACGTGGATCAGCCCGGGCGTCTCGCCGACATGGCCGCCGCCGTCTTCGGCCTGAAGCTGGAGCAGAAGCAGGAGATCCTCGAGACGCTCGACGTCCAGGCGCGCCTCCGCAAGATCACCCGGTTCATCACGCGGGAGATCGAGGTGATGGAGATCGGGACCAAGATCCAGGAGGAGGTGCAGGAGCAGATCGACCAGAGCCAGCGCAAGTTCTACCTCCGCGAGCAGATGAAGGCCATCCAGCGCGAGCTGGGCGAAGGGGACGAGATCGCCGCGGCCGTGAACGACCTCAACGAGAAGATCGAAGCCGCGGGGATGCCCCCGGAGGTCAAGGCCGAGGCCGCCAAGGAGATGAACCGGATCTCCGGGATGCAGCCCGGCTCCGCGGAGTACGCGGTCATCCGCAACTACCTCGACGTCCTGACCGATCTCCCGTGGTCGAAGCAGACCGAGGACAAGCTGGACATCCTCGAGGCGCGTCGCGTCCTCGACGAGGACCACTACAACCTCGAGAAGGTCAAGGACAGGATCCTGGAGTACCTGGCCGTCCTCAAGCTCAAACAGGATCTCAAGGGGCCGATCCTCTGCTTCGTGGGCCCCCCGGGGACGGGGAAGACCTCGCTCGGACGTTCGATCGCGCGGGCCATGGGCCGGAACTTCCAGCGGCTGTCGCTCGGTGGAGTCCGCGACGAGGCCGAGATCCGTGGACACCGTCGCACCTACATCGGCGCCATGCCCGGGAGGATCATCCAGTCGCTCCGGAAGGCCGGCTCGCGCAACCCCGTGATCATCCTGGACGAGGTCGACAAGCTGGGAGCGGATTTCCGGGGGGATCCCTCCGCGGCGCTGCTCGAGGTGCTCGACCCCGAGCAGAACTTCTCATTCTCCGACCACTACCTCGAGGTCCCTTTCGACCTCTCGCGCGTGCTCTTCATCACCACGGCGAACATCCTCGACACCATCCCACCCCCTCTCAGGGACCGGATGGAGGTCCTCGAGCTCCCTGGCTACACGGAGGAGGAGAAGACCGAGATCGCGCGACGCCATCTCATCCCGCGGCAGATCGAGAACCACGGACTTCCTGCGCAGACACTCACGATCCAGGACGACGCCATCCGCCGGGTCATCAGCGGCTACACGCGGGAGGCCGGCCTGCGGAACCTCGAGCGCGAGATCGGGACGATCTGCCGCAAAGTCGCGCGCCGCGTCGCAGAGCAGGGCCCCACGCCCGCCGACGTGACGGCGAACGATCTGGAAGCCTACCTCGGCCCGGAGCGGTTCCTTTCGGAGCTCGTGGAGCGGACGAGGATCCCGGGTGTGTCGGTGGGGCTCGCCTGGACACCGGCGGGCGGCGAGATCCTGTTCGTGGAATCCACGGCGATGAGGGGGCGGAAGGGCTTGAACCTGACGGGTCAGCTCGGCGACGTGATGAAAGAGTCCGCGCAGGCCGCGCTCTCCTACGTCCGCAGCCACGCCGAATCCCTGGGAATCGACCCGGGCTTCTTCGACAAGACGGATGTCCACATCCACGTCCCTTCCGGAGCGATCCCGAAGGACGGGCCATCGGCGGGAGTCACCATGGTCGTCTCGCTCGTCTCCCTGCTGACAGGAGTGTCGTCCTGCTGTGACGTCGCCATGACAGGAGAGATCACGCTGCGAGGCAAGGTTCTCCCCGTCGGCGGAATCAAGGAGAAGGTCCTCGCGGCGCGCCGCGCCGGCATCACGTCCATCATTCTGCCGGCCAGGAACAAGAAGGATCTCGTGGACATCCCCGAAGCGCATCGCGAAGGAATGAAGTTCCACTTCGTCGAGACCCTCGACGAAGTCCTCGCCATCGCGCTGAAGGATCCCGTCCCGGTCAGCCAGTCCCGAGTGTCCTGAGGAAGATCTTCCCCCGAGGGACATCCACCGCCGCGACCCGCACGCGCACCCTCTCTCCCGCTGCCAGCCGCCGCTCCATGCGCGGGCGTTGTGATGCGCGTCCCCGCCGCACGACCCGTCGCTCACCGCCGGCCTCCTGAACGAGCCCTTCGATCCCCGTCCCCTCCATCCTGACGACACAGGGGGCGACGTTCACGACGACCCCGTGGCACTCCATGCCGATGCGGGCCTTCATCCAGAGCGCCGTCTTGATGGCCACCATCATGCGCTCGGCATCCTCCGCGCGGCGTTCGAGAAGCGAGCTCTGCAGCGCGACGCGCCACAGGTCCTGGTCCGCGCCGGCGCGGACGGCGCCCTCCCGTCGTGACGCCCGAACGATCCGATGAACCACGAGGTCGGGATAACGCCTGATGGGCGACGTGAAGTGCGTGTAGACGCGCGCGGCCAGGCCGAAGTGCGTCCCGGGCTGGCTGCTGTAGCGGGCGAGCTTCATCGCGCGGAGGATCATGAGCGACACCACCGGCTCCTCGGGACGGCCCCGGTAATGCTCGCGCAGCACCCGCAGGCGCGTCATGGCCCGTCCGTGTCCGCGCGGCGGCGGGCACCCGAGCTCGTGGAGCGCCTCCTCGAGGGCCTCGATCTCGCGCGGGTCCGGATCCTCATGGACCCTGTAGAGCCCCTGGGGACACCGCTGTTCCATGTGTTCCGCGATGGTGAAGTTCGCCGCGAGCATCGACTCTTCGATCATCGCGTGGGACTGGTGGGACGTCGCGAGCCCTACTTCGACCGGCCGCCCCGCAGCATCCACCACGACGCGTGTCTCGGGGACATCCAGGTCGAGCGCCCCTCGCTTCATCCTGGCCCCCTTCAGCAGCGCTGCCAGCGCCGCCAGGTCGCGCAGCATCGACGCGACGGGCCCTTCGGCGCGGTCATCGAGCATCCTCTGGGCCTCGTCGTATGTCAGCCGCGCGCTGCTGCGCACGATCCCGTCGGCGATGCGCGAGCCGATCAGCGCTCCCGATGGATCGAACTCCATGATCACGCTCTGGGTCAGACGCTCATGCCCCGGCAGCAGGCTGCATCGGTCCGACGAGAGGGCGGGAGGGAGCATCGGAATGCACTTTCCGGGGAGATAGACGCTCACGCCGCGTTGTCGGGCTTCCTCGTCGAGGGCCGAACCCGCCGGGACGCTCCAGGCGACATCCGCGATGTGAACGCTCAGCCGGAAGCCCCCTCGCCCGTCACGGATCGGCTCCACGTGCACCGCGTCGTCGTGGTCCCTGGCGTCCTCGGGATCGATCGTCACGGCGCCCTGGCCCGTGAAATCCTCACGCGTGGCGCGCTCCGCTTCGGGGATGTCTCCCGCGGATTCCCCCGCCTCGCGGAGAGCCTCGGGTGGAAAGACTCCGGGGAGTTCGTGCGTCTCGGTCACCAGCCGTTCCTGGACCGCAGGGTCCTCGATGGAACCGAGGATCCGGGCGATCGTGCCCTGACGCTCTATGCCGGGGCCTGAGACCTCGACCTGAACGACCGCTCCTTCCGCGGGAAGAGGGACGCCGGAGGCGCGCCGGCCGATGATCGCCGGTTCGCTGCGCGGATCGATCGGTTCGACGAAACCCCCTCCCCCGTCATCCTGGTGAAAGATCCCCGTCAGGTGCCGCGAGCGCGCGTCGAGGACCGCGAGAACCTCCCCCTCGATCCCATCCCGGGAGCGCGCGGAGTCGATGACCCGCACGAGAACGCGATCGCCGTGCGCGGCGCCCCCCATCCGTCGCTGGGGGACGAAGACATCCGGTCCTTGGGCATCCTCGGGAGCCACGAAGCCGTAGTGCCGGCGTGGACAGACCAGCCGCCCGACGACCAGCCGGACACGACTGTGCAGCGCCCATCGACTCCCACGCACGCAGCGCGCGGCCCCCTCCCGCTCAAGGAACTCGAGCTGCCGGCGAAGCGAGAGGATGTCTTCGTCGTCCGCACCCAGCTCACGGGAGAGATCATGGAGCCCTGCGGGATCGCGGCGGCGGCGAAGGGACGCCAGCAGGAGCGCCCAATCGACGGCGCCCTGCGGTGCGCGATCCGGTGGCGCGCTGCGGCGAACGCGTCCCGCCCGGCGGCGCCTCATTGACACTCCCGGAAACGGGATGCTAGAGTGTCCGCCGTTTTCCCGCACAGCGCGTCCGCCGTCATCGTGCCGAAGTGGTGAAATTGGCAAACACGCAGGCTTCAGGTGCCTGTGCCTTCACGGGCTTCAGGGTTCGAGTCCCTGCTTCGGCACCATTGAGGCTCAAGACACGGCGTAGTGGTCGGCGACGATCTGCCACGTGCTCCCCATCTTCGTCACCGTGAACGTCACCGATCCATCGCGGACTGCGCCGCGGCGTAGTTCTCGAAGAGGGCCTGGATTGCCGCAAGGGGATCGGCCATCGGCCGATTCTACAGGAAACCTGATGATCGAGGCCGACCCTCTCCCCGCGGGCCTGGAGGCCGGGATCAGGGACAGTCGTCGCCTCAGTCGGCGAGGATCTTGTTCCTGAGGATCAGGGTCTGCAGCGAGAATCCGGCCTTCGCGCAGAGCGCCTGAACGGCCGGGATATCCAGGGCGAGAATCTCCCGGGTCCCCCCGTCGGCGTAGAGATAGGCCGCGACCCGCTCCTGGACGACGATGGGAACGACGACAACCGTCTTCGGGAGGGGCAGCCCCATCAGCTCGTAGAATCCGAGGATCCCCTTGCGGCGCGGAGGAGCGCCGACGTAATACGGATCCCGTCCGTCGATGAGCGAAAAGATGGAGTCCTCCATCGGAATGCGCACACCGCTCAAATCCCCATCCGCGACGTCGTTGCAGCGCGCCGACCAGAGGACGGCGTCGCGCGACTTCGGCACGAAGATCATGCACCGCGGCAGGCGTCCCGCCGCGTAAGAAAGGAGCGTCGAGAACACGTCGTCCACGCGGTTCGCGTCCGCCAGCCGTCGCGCGGCGGTGCCGAGCATCGTGACCTCGGCTTTCGACTCCGCTTTGACCCAGCGCTGCGGCCGGGTGACCTCATCGAGCATGACGTCGTCTTCATCACCGTTGGGCCCATGAACGGCGCGATGGATCGGCCCACCATCGCTCCAGAGGGTCTCGCTCCTGGGCGTTGCGGCCAGCGCTGCGTTGATATGGACCCGATGGGTTGGTGCATCGCCGACCTTGGGATTTTGCGGACCATGGGCCGCAGTCGTATCCATGGTCTGGGTGGCGGCGGTGGCGCCATGGATCGGTGTGACGTCGGGCTCGTCATCCGGGCTTCCCAGGTAGAACACCCCGGAGGCAGACTCCCCCGCGCGACGATCGTTGCGTCGCCCCGAGACGAAGGGCATCGACGGCGCTGTGGAGCGCTGGTTCAGGTCCTGCGCAAGCATCATGAAACGCTGGGGTCGCGCCAGACCGTAGTGAATCTCGAGCATCTCGAGGATCCTGACCTCCAGGGCCACCGAAGGGATGATCCTGAACCCGGTGACGAAGGAGATTTCGTCGAGGGCAAGGATGTTGGTGGGATCCACCATCGCCAGGTGCAGCTTCCGCTTCTCGGTGCGCAGCGGGATGACCTTGTGCTTCTCGGCCAGCCTCACCGGAAGGGCCTTCACGACATCGTAGGGAACCGCGGCGAGCGCATCACGGTCCGTGTAGGGCATTTTCATGGTTCTGGCGAGCGCGGCGCCGAGGGTCCGCTCGTCGAGGAATCCAAGCTCCAGGATCGAGGTCCCCAGATGCCCGCCGAAGACGAGCTGATCCGTGACGGCGCGCTGGAGCTGATCCTGCGTGAGCACGCCTTCATCGGCGAGAATTTCACCGAGTCGTCGCGACATAGAGGGGGGACAATATCGGCAGGCCCGCCGGGGGTGTCAAGATTCCGGGGAAGGACCCCTCGTCAGCCCCGGGTCACGGCAGCCGGTGGGGCGTTTCCCGCGGCGCCCGCCGCATTTCCGGCGGCGGCTGCCTCTTTGCAGAACATCGCATGCACCCGCCTGTCGCGGCTCATCTCGGGGTGGAACGTGGAGGCGATCACCGTCCCCTGCCGCACGAGGACCGGTTCCCCGTCAAGGGTGATCAGGACCTCGACACCTGGGCCGCAGCTCCTTATCCGGGGCGCGCGGATGAAGACCAGGTCCATCGGGAGCGCCGTATCCCCCTCCCATCCTCCGGCACCGTCACCGATCGCCGCCGTTGTCTCGAAGGACTCCCGCTGCCGCCCCCAGGCGTTCCTCTCGATCGCCACATCGATCAGGCCGAGGCTGGGCTGCTCCGGGGCGATCACGTGGCGCGCCAGCAGAATGGCACCCGCGCAGGTGCCGAAGATCGGCACCCCTTCATCGTGCAACCTCTTGATGCCTTCGAGCAGTCCGAAGTCGCGCGCCAGCTTCAGCAGCGTCGTGCTCTCGCCGCCGGGGATGATCAACCCGGACACCCCCTCGAGATCCCGGGGGCGGCGGATCAGCCGGGCAGGCATCCCCACCTCCTCGACGGCGCGGCGATGCGCGTCGAAGTCACCTTGAAGCGAGAGGATGCCGACGGGCTTCATCGATCACCATCCGCGGCGCTGAAGGAGCTGCCCCTCCGTCAGCGTCCCGATCTCGATCCCGGGCATGGCCTCGCCGAGATCCTCGGAGACCTTCGCGAGGACCTCCGGGTCCTGGTAGCAGGTGGTTGCCTTGACGATCGCTTCGGCCCGCCGCGCCGGGTCCGCGGACTTGAAGATGCCCGACCCGACGAACACCGACTCGGCGCCGAGCTGCATCATCAGCGACGCATCAGCCGGAGTGGCGATCCCGCCGGCGGCAAAGTTGGGCACGGGGAGCCTGCGGTTCGCGGCGACCCACCTCACGAGCTCGAACGGAGCGCCCATCTCCTTCGCCTCGGACATGAGCTCCTCCGCCCCCATCGAAGCGATCCGCCGGATCTGCTCGTTCACCTTCCGCATGTGGCGCACCGCCTCGACGATGTTCCCGCTTCCGGCCTCTCCCTTGGTCCGGATGAGGGCCGCACCCTCTCCGATCCGGCGCAGCGCCTCTCCCAGGTCGCGGGCGCCGCAGACAAAGGGAACGGTGAAGGCGAACTTGTCGACGTGATGCTTCTCGTCCGCGGGGGTGAGGACCTCGCTCTCATCGATGTAGTCCACGCCGAGGTGCTGGAGGATCTGGGCCTCCGCAAAGTGGCCGATGCGGCACTTCGCCATGACCGGGATCGTCACCGCCGCCATGATCTCCCGCACCTTGCTCACCGCCGCCATCCGCGCGACGCCCCCCTGGGCCCGGATGTCGGCCGGCACGCGCTCCAGCGCCATGACGGCCGCCGCGCCAGCGCGCTCGGCGATGGCCGCCTGCTCGGCGTTCACGACGTCCATGATGACGCCCCCCTTCAGCATCTCGGCCAGGCCGGTCTTCAGACGCATCGAACCATGATCGTGCTTCGCTTCGGGCCTATCAGACATATCGGACATGGTGAACTCCCCTTCAGATAAGCGGCAGCGGGTTCTCCGACCCGTGCCGGGTCGATGGCCGTGCCTCGATCCTCTCTTTGATGACCTCACCCAGAATGCGGATACCCTGCGCGATCCTCTTCGGCGGCTCCTGCGAGAACGACAGCCTCAGATTCTCCCGGCGGCGGTGGCCCAGGTGGAACAGGTCGCCGCGTCCCACCAGAACCGAACGGTCCTCCGCGCGCATCGCAACGTCCTCGGCGCTCACCCCGCCGGGAAGCGTCACCCACACGACGAGCCCTCCATCGGGGCACGTCCACGACGCCTCGGCCGGGAAGTGCTCTCTCATGTGAGTCATCATCGCGTCCCGACGTTCACGGTAGAGCGGCACGACCTTCGCGAGATGCCGATCGAGATCCCCCCCGGCGCAGAATTCGTGCGCCGCCGCCTGGAGCAGGAGGCTCGTGCTGTAATCCGCGATTGCCTTGAGTCTGATCAGGCGCTGCGCCAGCGGACCGGGGGCGGCCAGCCAGCCGATGCGCAGACCGGGAAAGAGCTTCTTCCCGAACGTCGAGAGGTAGATCACCGACCCCGACTGATCCAGCGCCTTGAGCGGCGGGAGGTCGATCCCCTCGTACCGCAGCGACCCGCCGAAATCGTCCTCGAGGATGGCGAGCCCTTCCGAGGCCGCCAGAGAGACCAGCGCCTCGCGCCGCTTCAGACTCATCGTCCTTGACGTGGGGTTCTGGAAATTGGGCATCACGTAGATCAGCTTCGTCCTGGGGCGTGCGGCGGCCGCTGCCGCCAGCTCCACGATCGCCCCCTCCTCGTCCATCGGGACCCCTTCCAGCTCGGCGCCGTACGACTGGAACACCTGCACCGCCCCCACGTACGTCGGGTCCTCCACCAGGACCCGATCGCCCGGATCGAGCAGAGCCCGGGCCACGAGATCGATGCCCTGCTGGGAGCCGCTCGTGATGATGATCTCCTCTTCACCGACGCTGACGCCGCGGTCCTGCAAATCGCGGGCGATCATTCGCCGCAAGGGGGGGTGACCGGCGGGAGGGCCGTACCCGAGCACCCGGCCGCCGTCCTTCCGGAGCACGCGTGTCACGGCGCGTCGCAACGCCTCGACGGGAAAGAGATCGGGATCGGGGAAGACCCAGGCGAAGGAGATGGCGTCATCGGAGTCCTGAGGCCAGACCGAAGATGCGATCCCAGAAGTGACGGCGCGTTCCGGAGTTCGCGCGAAAAGCGACGACCAGCGAGGCGCGTCGGATCGGGCAGCGCCGTTGCCGGCGCTCGCGATGCCTGAAGGAGTGACCCACGTGCCGCTCCCGACGCGCGATGCGATCAGGCCGCGACGCGACAACTCGGCGTATGCGCGGGAGACGGTGAGCCGGTTGATCCCCAGCTCCGTGGCGAGCGCCCGGGTCGTCGGGAGACGCTCCTGGTCTTGGACGCGTCCCCCCGAGATGGCAGCTTCGATCTGCTCGGCGATCTGCCGATAGATGGGGACGGCGCTTTCCTGATTCAGCGTGACCGCGATCATGACGTCCTATGTCCTAGGTCAATGTAGCCATTATACGCCCTGAACCACATGATACAAGAGGTTTATGTGCCAAACACTCATCCAATGTGGTAGTCCAATTATGCCTCTCCCGGAGCAGAGCTGATGCCGGGTGATGCCGATTGTGGGGAGAATCCCAAGGACGCAGATGACAGGACCCCAAACGTGACGTATGATTTCTTGGCAGCAGGGCCATCGGCCCCCATCCTCTTGTGAGGTGACCGTCGAAATGACGAGGTCAGGGGCCAGCCAGGGCGATGGCGTCCGGCCGGGAACCCTTACCAGAAGATCCCTGAGTGCGGCGGCCTGCATCCTCGTCGCGTCGTCATTCCTCTGTCTCGGTCAGGATCCTGGTGATCCGCTCGCGTTCGCGCGCAAGCAGCTTGGGAAGCTGCGGTTCGATCGCGCCATGGTCGAGGTCGACCGCGTCCTCGAGACCGATCCCAGGAATCTGCAAGCATGGCGTCTGCGGGGCGAGATCGCGCTGGCGCAGGGCGATCTCGACGAGGCGCTCGATTCCTGGACGATCGCGTCCCAGCTCGTCCCCGATGATCCGGAGCTCCTGGTACGCATCGGGGATCTCCTGACCCGCAAATCCGATCGCCTCGACGACGCGCTCACGGCCTACGGCAAGGCGCTCACCATCGACCCCGCCAACACGCGGGTCATGATTTCCGTCGGAAGCATCCATGAGCGCCGCCAGCAGTGGGCGGAGGCCGCGGCGTCCTACGAGGCCGCGCTTGCGGTCGATCCGAATCTGTTGCGCGCGCGGAGCAGTCTCGGCGCCGTGAAGTTCAAGATGGGAGATTACCCGGGGGCCAGCGCGGCGTTGACCAAGGCGATCGAGCTCTCCCCCAACGATCTGCGCTCACGCGTCTTCTTCGGACTGTCACAGAATCACCTGGGGCACTACGACGTGGCAATCCGGGAGCTGAAGGAGGCGGTCCTGATCGATCCCCATGCCGCCAACCAGCTCATCGGACTGCGGGGGCAGCACGAGCAGTTCATGCACCTCATCGAGGTGTTCACCGCGCCGTACGAGGCGAATCCGCGCGAGGCCGGCCGATCGTACGATCTGGCGGTCATCCACTTCTTCGCGCGCAACTACGAAGAGTCGTGGAAGTTCCTCATGAAGGCCGAGCAGCTCCGCTATCCCGTGCCCATGACCTTCAAGGAAGTGGTGTACTCGAAGCGCCGCCTCCAGAGCACGAAAAGCTGAGCCCTCAATCCACCTGGAACACTCCGAACTTGAGGTATCGGGTCTCCGGCATCGCCGGGATCACGGGATGATCCGGTGCCTGCGTCCGCCACTCGAGCTGACGCAGCCTGCGCTCGGCGCGGAACGCCGCCGTCTGGATGCACTCCAGGAAGGTCTCATCGGTGATGTGGAACGAGCAAGAAGCGGTGGCCAGGATCCCTCCCCTGCGAAGGATTCGCATCGCCTTCCGGTTGACCTCTTCGTAGCCCTTCTTCGCCGCCGGCACGTTCTTGCGCGATCGGGTGAAGGAGGGGGGGTCCAGAATGATCGTGTCGAAACGCTCCCCGCGGGCGTGGAGCGATTCCATGGCCCCCATGGAATCGATGGCCTCGAACTGGCACCCCGACTCCAGGTTGTTCATCACCGCGTTCCGGCGCGCGCGCTCGACCGACTCGGCGGAGACGTCGACGCCGAGAACCGCCGCCGCGCCCCCCCGCACCGCGTGCAGCGCGAAGGTCCCGTCGCCGCAGTAGGCGTCGAGAACACGCATCTGCCGGACGTACCTTCTCATCAGGAACCGATTCTCCCTCTGGTCGAAGTAGAACCCCGTCTTCTGTCCCCCCAGCGGATCGACCTCGAACCGCACGTCCCCCTCCTCGATCACCGCGGGGCCCGGCGTCTCTCCACGCAGGACTCCCCGCCGCGGAGAGAGACCCTCACGCTCCCTCAGATGGGATTCGTTGCGCTCGACGATCGATCGAGGCGAGAAGACGTTGGTCAGCGCGTCGCAGACCAGATCGAGACGCTGATCCATCCCCAGGCAAAGCGTCTGAATCGACAGGCAGTCGCCGTACTTGTCGACGATCAATCCCGGCAGCTCATCCGATTCTCCATGCACGACACGGAAGGATGAAAGCTCCGGGTAGAGGCGCTGGCGCAGGGCGAGGGCGCTCCAGATCCTCTCCTCGAAGAACGCGGCCGTGACCGGCTCGCGCCGTGTCCCCAGCACCCGCACCGCGATCAGGGAGTGGGCATTGTAGAACCCCATCCCGACGGGACGTCCGTCGTGGCGCGCCACATCGACGATCCCCCCGTGATGCGCCATGCCGTCGATCCGCTCGATCTCGTTGCTGAAGACCCAGCGATGACCTCTCAGGATGCGCGTTTCCTCGTGGGGCTTGAGGACGATCCGTCCGCTGCTCTCGGGTTCGGCTCCACCGGCCGCATCGGTTCCTTGTCCCGGAGCGCCCTCGGGGCCCAAGGGGCGGGCTCCGGGAGGAGGCTGGGGATCGAGGGTGTCGCCGTTGAGGGGCATGCTCATCGCTCGAAAGTCTCGATGGTCGCCGCGTCCTTGAGGCGATTCGCCGTGCCGCGGATGATGAGATCCTTTTTCTTCGCCAGGGCCCGCTCCCGGCACGTTTCCCTGACATCTGCGAAGGGGGTCGGAGCCCCCCCGCGCTTTTCGACGAGCCTGATGATATGGAAGCCCGAATCGTCCTGGACCACGTCGCTGATCTCCCCGGTTCGCAGGTTGAATGCCACGGCGTCGAACTGAGGCGACGCCACCCCCCGCTTGATGAACCCCAGGTCGCCGCCCATCGGCGCGACCTGATCCTCGGAGTACTCGTGCGCCATGGTCTCGAACTTCTCCCCGCGACGCAGCAGGCTCAGGATCGAATCGGCCCGCTTGCGCGCCACGGATACATCGGAGGCGTCGGCCCCTGGTGGGATGCGCACCAGGATCCGCTGAACGCGGACCCACGTCTCGGGTGTGAAGCGGTCCAGGTTTCTGTTGTAATACTCCAGCTCCTCTTCTTCCGTAACCTCGAGACCGACCAGGAGCTTCTCCTGGACGAAACGGTCGATCGACTGGCGCTTACGGATCGTATCCCGCACGAGGGTCTTGCTGAACCCCTGCGATGACATCGTCGCGAGGAACGCGGTTTCGCCGCCGGCGCGCGCCGCCGCGTCCTGATATGCGGCTTCCACGGCGGCATCCGTGGCTTCGAAGCCCTGCTTGCGGGCCTCCTGGTAGAGCAGCTCGTCGTTGATGATCGAGGCGAGCGCGTCGAACTTGGCGTTCAGGTAGCGTTCGACATCCCCCTGCGGGATACGACCTCGCAGGTAGGCGAGGGTCTGGGTGTAGAGCGCGCGCGGGACCGGGACGCCGTTGACCTCCGCGATCGGCTCGAGCGGCGCCCCCCCAACATCTTCAGGGGTTTCAGTGGCTTGAGACGACGCCTCGGCTCCGGGCGATTGAGATGCTCCCCTGCCGGGCTCGGAGGTGTTTCCCCCGCAGGCGATCGCTGCGAACGACGCCAGAACGCCGAGGGCGCCGAGGGTCACGGATGCCAGCACGCGCGGCGACACGATCATCGTGCGGATCGCTCCATTCTCCGTGGGCTCCATGGAAGGTCGTTGTTCGGGACAGCCCCGGAGTATAGGGAGGGTGCCTTTGCCTTTCAAGGGGACTCTCCCCTGTTGAGGCTGGCGAGTGCCCGGCGCACGACGGCATCCGAAGGGTCGAGCGCGTAGGCCGCCTCCAGGGCGGCGACGGCTTCGCCGCGGCGTCCCAGATCCAGATTCAGGAGCCCCGCCTCCCTCGGAAACTCCGGGATCGACGGGAACAGGGCCCGGGCCTCGTCGGCCTCGCGCAAGGCGGCGCTGGCGGAGCCGCGGTGGCGGAAGTCCTCGATCGCGATCAGGAAGTCCTGCGGCCTGACCAGGGCGCGATCGGGATAGTCCGCGCGCGCTTCGATGACGAGCAGCCCGAGCACCAGCGTCACGAGGCCCGCGCCACGCAGCATGCGCCTCTCCCGGAACGCGGCCACGATGGCGTATGTCCCGAGACCGGCGAGGATCATGATCGCCGGTACCAGCGGCGCGCGGAACCTCGCGATCACGTAGAACGCTACGGTGACGGCAATGCCACAGCCAAGGAAGAGGAACACCGGCAGCATCTGCCTCCATCGCGGAATCGAAGCGATGACTCCCGCGGCGGCAAGAGGAAGCACCCAGAAGAACGACGGGAGAAATCGGAGAACCGGGCAGCGGAGGCGGAAGTACGCGTAGGACGCGTTGTTCGGCATCTCGAATGGCGCGAGGAAGTAACCCAGCTTGCGGATCTGAAGATACGCGAGACCGGAGAGGTCGTCCTTCCAATCCGCAACGACGGCGCTGATCGTCGGCCAGAGCCGCCCGTCGGCACCGGCGAGGACGCGCTGCGCATAGGCGCTGACGCGCTGATCGTCCCCATCGAACCATCCGGTGCCGATGTGCCATGGGTTGTTGCCATTGATGAACTCGATGGGGCCTCTTGTGGTCGTCTTCAGCGGCGGCGCCCCCACAATGAGATTGCGCGCCACGCAAGGGACCATGGCCACGGCGAACCCTGCCAGAAGCAGCGCGGGCCCGTTGCTGCGCCGTTTCCAGTCTTCTCCCCTGCGCTCCCACATGATCATGACGGCAAACAGCGCGATGAACGGCAGGATGCTGGCCTTGGTGAGGAAGGCAATTGCGGAGAGTGCGCCCGCAGCGACCCACCATCCCTTGCCGTGATCGCTCCGGGCTCGCGCCTCGAGCATCACCCAGAGCAGCGCGGCGTGCAGGGGGATCAGGAAGCTGTCCCGCAGGAGGAGCGACTCGTAATAGAGGTACGGACCGTAGATTGCGGACAGTGCGCCGGCCGCCAGGGCGGCCCCCTCGGGCACGATGCGCCGCGCCGCAAGGTAGACGAAGGCGCACCCCGCCGCCCCGAGGAGCATCTGCGCCATGATGATCCCCATGAACCCGACGGGGAGGACCGCGTAGACCATGGCGATCGCGTAGGGGTAGAAGGGTTCCTGATGGAACGTATGTCCGTACCATGCATTCCACTGCTCCTCAGGAGCCACGGCGCCTTGCCACGGATGAAACGGATGAAAGTCGGAACGTCCCAGCCAGTCGCCGCCGGCGATGGTCAGCGCCCACCGCTGGAACGTGTCCATGTCGCTGATCGGATCGTGGTTGATGGCGAGACAGGCGGTCCGCGCCACCGCGTCGAAATAGATCCCCCGGACGGCAATCGCAAGCACCAGGATTGCGAGGGCCCGGATCGCGGGACGTCTCAGCATCGCGGTCGCCGGGACGCCCTTTTCCTGCGTCGCGCGCCTTGATCCGCGCGGAGAGACGGCGATAGAATCCGCCATGTTCCCCGGTTCCGCGCGGCGCGCCCTCATGGTTCTCCTCGCGACCCTCATCATCATGGCCTTCGCCGTTCCCCTGCTTCCGCACACCGCGTACGCCACGCAGGCGCGCAAGACAACCGACCCGACCGAACAGCCCCTGGAGCGCTGGAGGGAAGGGCCCGTGCGCTACATCATCACGTCCGATGAGGATCGCGAGTACAAGGGGATCCAGTCCGACGAGCAGCGCGCCCGCTTCATCGAGATCTTCTGGGCGCGACGCGATCCTGATGCGCGAACCCTGATCAACGAATACAGAAAGGAATTCTGGGATCGTGTCGTCACGTCGAACACCCTCTTCTCCGAATCCGCCAAGCCCGGATGGAAGACCGACATGGGCCGCTACTATATCCTCCTCGGCCCGCCCGACGATCGAGACACGAGCCAGGAGCAGGGGCAGACGTTCGGACGCACCGGCATCCGTGGCGCCATCGTGTGGCGGTACCGCCGCTCACCGGGCGACCACATCGGGACAGGTCTGACCCTCGTGTTCACGAGCGACGCATCAGGGGAATGGCGGATCTCCTCGGACCCCACCGTCGTGGAGCAGGTGCTCAGCGGGAACCTGCAGTATCCGGGATTCGACCCCCTGACATTCGGGATCCCCCTTCCGCAGCTCCCGGCGCGCATCACGGAGATGCAGCTCCTGCTCGATCTCGGCCGACTCGAAGTCGTCCCGTCGACCGACGACCTCCTCACGGCGATCGTCACGGCCGAGGAGTTCTTCGGCGTGATCCCCTTCTCGGCGAGATATGACGTCTTCGCGGCGGACGGCGGGCGCACGTTTGTCGCCATCACGCTCAACATCCATCCCGACCCGCTCGATCCGAAGCGCCGGCCAGGCGGCGGCGATTACCTCATCGTCGGAAGACTGGATCGTGACGACGCCCAGGGGGGGAGTCCCCTCTTCCTCAAGGAGCAGGACTTCCAGCCCAGCGCGCAGAACGCCATGGCGGACTACCACGGCCCCTACATCTATCAGGCCGTCGTCACCCTCGACCCGGGACGGTATCGCATCGCGTTCGCCGCCTACGATCGCGCGGCGCGCAAGACGGGAACCTTCAGCGACACCCTCGACGTGCCGGTATTCACGGGCGATGCCCTCAGTCTCAGCAGCCTCTGCCTCTCGGAGACGATCGAACCCGTGCAGGGCGAGGCGCCCGTGCGGGAACCCTATGTGATCGGGCACCTCAAGGTCACCCCGCGTCTGATACCGACCTACCGCAACGGGGACGTCTTCGCCGTCTACTATCAGATCTACAGCGCCGCCAGGGAGCTCGACATCGAGTACCAGTTCCTCGTCCGGCAGGGGAACGGCTATGTCCCCATCGGCAATCCCATTCTCTACCGGGCCGTGTCGTTCCCCGCGCAGGGGTGGTCCTTCCCGCTGCGCGACTGGCCCTCGTCCGACTTCAAGCTGCGCGTCACGGTGAGCGACCCGGCCGGAGGAGAGAGCGCCTCGCGGGAGATAGGCTTCAAGGTCCTGTGAGTCGCTCGCGTGCCTCTCTCGTTGCCATCGCACTGGCCGCGCTGACGGGAGCCGCCGGACTCAGCTACGAGGTGCTCTGGGCTCGCGCGCTGACGCTTCAGGTCGGCGGCCCGCTCGCCGCGTTCGCCATCGTCGTCACGTCCTTCATGCTCGGACTCTCCCTCGGGGCGGTGATCCTGGGGAGGTTTAGCGATCGCCTCGAGCGCCCTTTGAAGGTCTTCGGTCTGGCGCAGCTCGGGATCGGAGCCCTCGGCGTCGCCTCCATCGAGGCCGGAACCCTGATCCGCATGGCGCTGCTCGCGGCGGGCCCGCGGCCTGCGAGCCCGGCTTTCATGATCATCGAGGCGCTCGCCGCGGGGTCGCTCTGCGCCATCCCCTCGTTCCTGATGGGCGGGACCCTCCCCCTTCTCATGGCGGCCGTCCGCGACGCGCCCCCGACCTTGATGTGCAGTCGCCTCGCCGCGGCCAATGCCGCGGGAGCGGCGGCCGGGTCGCTCGCGGCGGGTTTTTTTCTGTTGCCGGCCTTCGGCCTGAGGAACAGTCTCCTCATCGTCGCGTCCACCAGCCTGATGGCAGGAGTGGTCGCGCTGTCTTTCTCCTCGCCCCTTCCACCTGCAGGTCCACGCCCCTTCGAGGAGGCTCGCGGGCCGGCTGTCGCGGCACGCGCGCTGCTCATCCTG
>Ga0137326_1000113_pt1 | contig 29940 bp, 21 predicted proteins | sample EasRivERMZT500_2_FD_102292 | JGI IMG/M metagenome (GOLD analysis project Ga0137326, IMG submission 102292) | Soil microbial communities from meander-bound floodplain in the East River, Colorado, USA - East River MetaG ERMZT500_2 | ecosystem: Environmental > Terrestrial > Soil > Floodplain ... | reverse complement strand
GAAAGCCTCAGCGGCGAAGTCGTGAAGGTCGAAGGCAACACCCTCGTCGTCAAGATGTCGACGGGCGAGCTGAGGACCTTCAGCAACATCCCGGAGTCGAGAAGAGCGACCATCGACGGCAAGCAAGTCGGCGTGCGCGCTCTGAAGCCGGGAACCCAGCTGACCGCGACCATCACCAGAACCGCGACACCCGTCACCGTCAGGACGACAACGATCAAGACGGCCAAGGTGTGGTACGTGGCGGCGCCAACGGTCATCCTCACGCACCCGGACGGCACGAACAAGCAGTACAACGTGAAGGACGACGTCAAGTTCACCGTCAACGGCCAGCCGGCCACCGTCTTCGACTTGAGGCCGGGCATGACGGTGTCGGCGGAGAAGATCGTCGAAGAAGAAAAGCTGGAGCTCACGACGACGTCGAACGTGGTGGGCACGAGTCCGGCACCGGCGGCGGCAGCCGCATCCGCGTCGGGGTCGAAACCGCCCGCGTCTGCGGCCTCGACGTCAGGTTCCAAACCGGCAGCGTCCGCCGCTGCGCCCCCGCCACCGCCGCCAGCCCAGACCGGCGCGGCTCCCGCCAGGCTTCCCAAGACCGGAAGTCCGATTCCGGTGGCCGGCCTGCTGGGCCTGCTGCTCGTCGGCGGGTCGCTGGCTATGCGGAAACTACGGCGGTAGAGTTAGGTTGAAGCACGTGATGTCCGGCGTGGCGAGGTGAGCATGAGCGCCCTGCAGTTGGTTCAGCGCACGATGATGGTGACCGGCACCTGCCTGTTGGGTGCGGCTGCCGTCGCGCTGGTCGACCGCTCGCTCTCATCTCGCCACGCGCTGGACGCGTTCGATCGGGCTCAGGCGGCAAGACCCTCGGACGTCGACACGGCCGCGCTGGCGGCCGGCGAAAGCGCCGACCTCACGCTCTGGTCGGAGAAGCGCATTCGCGACTACCGGGCGAGCCTCACGATCGAGAAGCGACTGCCCATGGGGGTGCTGGGCATCGGCAAGCTCCGCCTCCGAGTCCCCATCTTCGAGGGCACCGACGATCTGGTTCTCAATCGTGGCCTGGGCTGGATCGAGGGCACCGCCCGTCCGGGAGAAAGCGGCAACGTCGGCATCGCCGGGCACCGCGACGGCTTCTTCCGCGGGCTGAAGGACATCGCGGTCGGCGACACGATGGAGCTGGAGACGCTCGGCAAGCGCGCCACGTACGTCGTGGACGAAATCGAGATCGTCACACCTGAGCAGGTCGAAGTGCTGCGGCCGAGGGCCGCGCCCGCGATCACCCTCGTGACCTGCTACCCGTTCTATTTCATTGGCGACGCGCCGCAGCGTTTTATCGTGCACGCCACGCTCCGCCGCGACGTCATCGCGTCGGGCACGCATTGACGTACTTGCCGCTCCAAAGCCCGGAGCGGCCTACGTACTACTTGGGCGTGATCTTCGTGATCTTGTTGCCCTGGATGCCGAGACCCGCCATCAAGCCCTTCTGACCGAAGACGACTGCGTAGATATCCTCTTTCATCGTCGTGGTCGTCGTGGTCTTCGCCATGCCCTCGTCCATCATCACGACGCTCGGTCCGACACCCACCTCGAAGCCATCCGCCTTGTCGAGTTGCGCCAGTGCGTTCGCGTTCATGAAAAACATCGCGTAGCCGTACGTCTGGCCGCCGGCCTGGAGGCCGAACGACGCGCCGGTCGTCTTGTAGTACGCGGCCGCCTTGCCGCCCTTGAGGAGCGTGCCCTCGCCGTACTGACCACCGATGCCGAGGCCGGCCTTGGTGACCTTGGGAAACACGAGAATCGCGTGCGCCTTCGGCGCGAGCGCCTTGGCCGCCGGCACGGTGCTGGTCAGCTTGGCAAGCGCCGCCTGCGAGTCCCGTGTGAGTTCCGCGGCTGCCGTCTTGCCCTTGTCCTGCGCACCCGACGTCTGCGTGCCCAGAACCAGTGCGGCGACGAGTAGCGCGGCGAACGATGCAGGGGTCTTCTTCATGGCAAGTCTCCTGACTGAGGATAGACCGCTTTCAGGCCGATAGACCGGTAGCTACCCTGGAGGTGATGTGTGGTCCCGCGATGGCTCAGGTTGACCGTGTGTCTCGGCGTTGCGCTATTGGTCGGGTTCGACGCGGGCATGAATGCCGAACCCCAGGACGGCCCGGGAGCGCTCGCCGCGCTGGGCCTGAAGGTCGGTCCCGTGCAGGGGGACCTCGGCGGCATCGCGACCATTGACGTCCCGGAAGGCTACGGGTTTATCCCGAAGGGCGGCGCCAGCAAGTTCATGGAGATGCTGCAGAACCCTTCGGACGGCAGCGAGATTGGCGTGGTGCTGTCACCCACCAAGGAATGGTTCGTGGTGTTCACGTTCTCGAACGACGGCTACGTCAAGGACGATGATCGCAACATCGACGCGAAAGCGATCCTCGCCTCGATCAAAGAAGGCACGGAAGCGGCGAACAAGACGCGCCGCGAGCGCGGCTGGTCCACACTGGACGTGGTCGGCTGGGAGCAGAAGCCGTTCTACGATCCGCAGACCAACAACCTCACCTGGGCCATTCGAGGCCGGAGCGATGACGGCACGAGCATCAACCACTCGACCCGGTTGCTCGGCCGGCGGGGGGTGATGAACGTCGATCTCGTGCTGGAACCCGATGCGCTCACGACGGCCATGCCGGCCTTCACCACGCTGCTGACCAGCTTCTCCTTCAAACCCGGTCAGCGCTATGCGGAGTTCACCAGCGGCGACAAGATCGCTGGATACGGACTCGCCGGGCTTGTGCTCGGAGGCGCCGGTGTGGCGCTGGTCAAGACCGGTCTGCTCCAGAAATTCTGGAAGCTGATCGTCGTCGGCTTCCTGGCGCTTTTCGGGGCGATCAAGAAGTTCTTCTTCGGCGGGAGACCTGCCGCGCCGACGGCTCATCGACCGCTGCCGCCGGGTTATCGACCGCCGCCAGCTCGCCGGCCGGCGAATGGCTGATTGGGTCACGCTGTTTGCGCTTGCGGGCGCGATCTATCTCGTCGAATGCGTCGCGTGGATCGAAGGACCGGCCACCGCCTGTTTCAGGCCGGTCCTGCGAGGCGCCTGGACAGGCGCGCGCGGTGAGGACCTCCCAGGCAACGACCGCGGAGGCCTCGCCTTCGTCGATCCGTTGACCACCAGCGGCGGCCTCGTCGCCGGCCGCGGGTGGTCGTTTGCGATGAGCCCCGACGGGATCAGCAATCTGGCCTCGGATCCGTGGACGTTGGGGCGCGCCGAACCGCGATTCATCGCGTGGTCAGAGATCCAGACGGTTCAGGCCAACTTCGGCACTCTTGACATCAACGGCGCGGCGTTCGCCCGCGTGGGCTCGACGATGCTCGCGGTCGATCTTGCGGAAGACGTCCGCGTACTCGGGCGCCTGGCGGCGACCGATCGCGCGGCGGCCGTCGAGTCGGCCGTGCGCGGTGCCCTCGATGAGAATCGTGTTCAGGACGCCTGGACCGGGTTCCGCCGGCAAACCCGTGGTCTGGCGATCCTCGCGACCTGCCTGCTCGGCTACGTCTTCGTTGTGTCACCGGCTGTCCTGCTCGGGATCGCACCGCATCCGTACTGGATGTACATCGTGGGCGGCCTGCTCGCGCTGGCCCTCTCGGCCGCCACGCTGTTCGTCAGACTTCACTCGCAGTTCTATCCAGGGTTCACGTTTGAACGATGGATGCATGCGATCTCGATGGTCGCGATCCCCATCGCCGCGATCCGGTCCGTGGACAAGCTGTCGCGCGAGCGTCTGCGCGCGTTCAGCCCCACCGTGATCGTGCCGAGTCTTTGCGGCGCCGCGGTCGCGACACCGCTGCTCCGCCGGGTGTGGTTCGACCTGCCGGTCCCCGCGGGCGCGCCGGACCGCTGCACGGCGTGGTTTCTCGAGCTGCTGCGACAGGAAACGAAAGCGGCACTCGACCGGCAGAAGGTCCCGGTCCTCTCACCGCCCGAGAAGGATCCCGGTATGTCCAATTACTGCCCGAGGTGTCACACGCAATTCACGGCCGGGCGCCGCGGTGATTGTCCGGAGTGTCCAGACATGCGGCTCGCGTCGTTCGGGTGAGCCTGCGCGACCCTTCATCGAACCCGCGAGGCCTGCGATGCTCCATTTATCATGACGGTGATCGGCGTCAGGCCGGCCGCCGCCGATGGCATCGCGACCAGAAACCCCTGGGCGTCCGCCTTCATGTCCCACCCGATCCCGACCGGCAACCCGAAGAGGCGCTTCGGCAGGCCGGGGCGAAGGGCGCCCTCGGACGCCACCTCCACGGACAGGATCGCGCCATCAGCCCCCTGATAGATCAGCTCTTTGCCATCGTTGCGCCACACCGGCCGACGGCCGCCGTCTTTGGACACCTGGTCGGCCGCGCCTGAGGCCGGGGCGGCGGGATCGAACGGGCGCACGTAGATCTCGGAATGCCCGGACTTGTTCGACGTGAACGCGATCCATCGCGTGTTGGGCGAGAACACGGCCTCGCTCTCGCTGAAGGTCGTCTGCACGACGGGCACGGGCGCGCGAGCGCCCTCCAGCGGGAGCAACCAGACGTCCAGACCGGTGTCCGGTGCCGGCGCCTGGAAGAGGACGAAACGCCTGTCGCGAGACCAGCTGGTGGGCCGTTTCTGCAGCTCTGATGTCAGCAACAGCTCTTCCGCGCCGGCGCCGTTTGACGCGACGGCGTATAAGTCCAGCGGCCCGGTGCGGCCGGAGGTGAAGATGATTCGCGCCCCGTCTGCGGACCAGGTGGCTCCACGCTCGGTGGCGGGATTGGACGTCAGCCGCTGGGGCAGGCCGCGGCTCAAGTCGACGACCCAGATGTCGAGGTTCCCGAGGCCTGCGTCGGCAAGCGAGGCCAGCACCACGGCCGCCCGCGTCCCATCGGGAGAGAGCGAGACCTCGTCGTACGCGTTCGTCGCCCCGACCACGCCGGTCACGGTTCCGGCGCGGTCGTACCAGGTCAGCTGCGATTCACGTCCGCCTGACACCCTGGTCCCGCTTCGATAAGCGATGACGCCGCCACCCGCCGAAAAAAAGCCCAGCGATCCGAAGTTGCCGACGCCCTCCGCAATCGGCCTTGGTTCTCCGACGAGCGCCAGGCGCGTGACGTCGAAGTCGTGCGCCACCAGCGTGCTCTGACGCAAGTACAGCAGCGCTCCGGCGCCGCGATCCAGGCTGGTGTGGACCGCCCGGGGTGCGGCCAGAAGTCGCGTGCGGTCCTGCGCGTCCGGCGTGCGATCGATCGAGCCGACAAACACGCCGGACTTGTCCGGATCCGCGCTGACGCATGTGTAGAGAAAGTGCCGGCCGTCCGGCAGGAAACTGGGGAGACCGTGGGCGAGTTCCTGCCGCGTGGCATCAAGCTGAGTCAGCGCGGTGACCACACCGCCGGACTCCGACACGCGCCGGATCGCACCAGCACGGAACCCTCCAAAGATGATCGTGCCGTGGCGGTTCCACGACGACTGGCCGAGCGCTTCGACGGACTCGGCTTCGTGGAGCGTCAGCGACGACCCCCCGTCGACGGGCACCCGCTTCAAGACCCGGCCCGCCGCGAAGGCGACGGCCCGACCGTCGGGCGACCAGGAAACATTGCGGGCTCCTTCGGTGCCTGCGACCGGGCGGGCCTCGATTGACGCCAGGTCCCGAATCCAGATCCGCACCGTCTCGTCAGGATCTTTGGCGGTGAACGCGATACGGGTGCCGTCGGGGGAAACGCTGAGGGCCGTTTCGAACGTGCTCCGGCCCGGCGGCGGCACGTGAAACGTCAAGGGCGGCGCCGGCGCCGGACTTTCGAGAAAGTGCGCCACGGCGAGCGTGCCGGCCGCGACCGCCGCAAGCGCCGCCACGCTCCATGCGAGCCACGACCGCTTCGCACGGATCTCGACGGCCGCTGGCGCTCCGTCGATCTGTCGCCGCCAGTCGCCGATGTCGCGCAGCCGCTCTTTCGGATCCTTCTCGAGGCAGCTGCGCAGGAGGCGCCTGAGTTCGAGCGGAACCGGCGCCCAGTCCGGTTCCGACTTGATGACGGAGGCGAGCGATTCCGTCACGCTCTCGCCCTCGAACGGACGCCGGCCTGTGATCATTTCGTACAACACCGCGCCGAAGGCCCAGATGTCGGCGCGCTTGTCCGCCGGTTTTCCGCGCGCCTGCTCGGGCGACATGTACGCCGCCGTGCCCAGGATGACGCCCTGGTGCGTCACCGCGGGACTGGCGACGGTTGATCCGGACGAGGTGCCCAGCAGCGACGACGGCGGCGCGAGGGCTTTGGCGAGGCCGAAGTCCAGGACCTTGACGGCGCCGTCCTCACGGATGCGGATGTTCGACGGCTTGAGATCGCGGTGGATGATGCCGAACTCATGCGCCGATTCGAGCGCGCCGGCGATTTGCGCGGCGATGACCAGCGCGTCGTCCACGGGAATCACGCCGCGGGCGATGCGCGCAGAGAGGTCCTCGCCCTCGACGAACTCCATCGCGAGGGCACCGCCTTCGAGCCCGTAGATTTGCGCGATGTTGGGGTGATTCAGCGCGGCGAGCGTCTGGGCCTCACGCTCGAAACGGGCCAGCCGCTCCGCATCGTGCGCGACGGCCTCCGGAAGGACCTTGATGGCAGCGAGCCGGCCGAGGCGCGTGTCGCGGCCGCGATAGACCTCGCCCATGCCACCGGCGCCGACCGCGCCGAGGATCTCGTACGGGCCCATCCTGTCGCCGGGCTGAAGGGGCATCGGATCGACCCCGACATCCTAGCGCAGCGGCGACGCGGCCGACACGACCACTACCCCGGCGCTATACTCCGAGCAAGGAGTACCACCCGTGAAACGCACGATTCCGATTCTCATGCTGGCCGCCGCCTTGTCCGTCTCGGTTGCCGCGTCCTCCGCCCCGCCACTGTCCCAACAGACGCCTTCGGTCGCCGATCTCAAGAAAGAGGCCGAGCTGCAGAAGAAGGAGGCGAAGGCCAAGGACGAATGGGCCAAAGCCGAGGAGAAGGTGAAGAAGCTCGAGGAAGAGCTCCGGAAGGCCAAAGAGGACGCAGTGAAGAAGCGGGAGCGGTCTGACGAGGCGGCGCGGGAGCGCGCGAACTTCCGCCCCGGACGGTAGCGCCTGAAGATTACGTCAGCAGACCGAGTGACACTCTCGGCGTGTAACCGGGAAAGACCTGGTTCACGTTCTGGCCCAAATGACCGGTGACCAGCTCGCCGAGTACGTCCCGGAAGTCCGTCGTGATCGCGAGGTCGCGCCGTTCGTGCAGCTGCTCCATCTCCAGACCGGGCCAGTCGCCGCAGATCCGGCCGCCGCGCACGCCGCCGCCCAGCACCATCATCACGTTGCCGTGACCATGGTCCGTTCCGGCGTTGCCGTTTTCGTTGACGGTCCGGCCGAACTCCGACATGGTGACGACCATGACGTCTTCCATCTTGTCGCCGAGGTCCTGGGCGAACGCCGCGAGTGACGTGCCGAACTGCCGCAGCTGATTTGTCAGCTGGCCGTTCTCGTTGCTGTGATGGTCCCAGCCCCCGATGTCGGCAAACGCCACCTCGACGCCGACATCCGCCTTGATCAGGCGCGCGAGCTGCTGCAGCCGCTGGCCGAAGTCGCCGACGTACTGCGCGCCGGCGGCGGGCGTGTACGGGCGCGATCGGATGGAATCAATGAGCTTGATCGCGTCGAAGGTCGCCTTGCCCTGCGCCTTCATCTGGGCATCGAGGCTCGACAAGTACAGGTGCTCGAGCACATCGGCAGTCGACTTGTCCGCCACCTGAAACTTCGGCAGGCTGTCGACGGCGATGGCGCCACGGCTGCCCTGCAGGGTCTTCGGAAGCTGCGTACCGGACGCGATGGCGCGAACGGGCGACGAATCCGGCGCGACGGGTGTCAACGCGCGGTTCAGCCAGCCGTCCTCCCTCTTCAGACCCGGCGTGCCGCACTCCATGAAGTCCTGCGCGTCGAAGTGCGACCGCGTCGCGTCATGAGAACCGGCGGCGTGAATAATCGCCAACTGGCGACTGTCCCACAAGCCCTTCAGCGGCTGCAAGGCGGGATGGAGCGCGAACCGGCCGTCGAGATCGATGCCGCCGTTCGGTTTGCCAGGCTGCGGAATGGCGATGCTCGGACGAACCTGATAGTAGCGAGGCTCGAAGAACGGCACGACGACGTTCAGGCCGTCGGCCGCGCCGCGCTGGAAGATGGCGACCAGGACCTTGCGGCCGCTTTTCGCCTGCGCAGCCATACGCAGCAGCCAGTGGGGCGCGCCGGCAAGGCCGAGCGTGATCGCGGACGTGCGCAGAAAAGATCGTCGAGTCACCATCGCTACCTCCGCTGAAAGTCAGGGGACGCGATCACGACAGCCGCCACGCTCGCCGGAGACAAAGGCTGGCTGGCGCCCTTCTTCTCGAGCTGGGACAGCGTCGCCGGAGACGCTGCCGTGCCGAGCAACCGCCGCGCGGCCGCGTCGCCGTTGTTCGGGAGGCGCGCCGGGTCAACCTTGACTCCGTCGATCTGTCCGGCCGCCAGCGCGCCCGCAAAGTTGATGCGGCCGAGGAATCCGGCCGAGTTCGCCCAGGCATCCGCCGTCGTCGAATAGCCGGTCGGCTCGGCTTTGCCGTAGAGCGGCTGCCCCAGTTCGGTGATGCGCTGCCCGAGCGCCGTCGGATCGGTCACATCGGCGCCCAGCGCGCGGACGGCGCTCACCACCATCTCGAACGGCGACTTGAGCTTGGCCTGCCAGGCGCCCTCGGACAGGAATTCGCGAGACATCAACATGGTTTCCACAACCGCGCGGAGATCCCCGCCGGTGGCGGTGAAGGTCTTCGCCATCCCGTCGACGAGCGACGCCGGCGGGTCGTCCGCGACGAATCGTTGGGCCAGCTTCTTCGAGATGAACCTGGCCGTCGACGGATGCGCGGCCAGGATGTCGATCACCAGGACGCCGTCCTGTTCGCCGCCGCCGGCCGGAATCCTGCGGCCGAGGACGGTCTTCTCCTTGCGATCGTGAAAGGCCGGGTTGAATTGGAACTCGGCAATCCTGTTGGGGTCGTAGATCGTCCAGCCCGTAAACGCGCGCGCGACCGCGATGACGTCGTCCTGCGTGTAGCCGCCGTCGACGCCGAGCGTGTGCAGCTCCATCAGCTCGCGGCCGTAGTTCTCGTTGAGCCCGGGACGCCGCACATTGGCTGGCGGTGGCGCGAGGTCCTCGCGCGGCGCCTGCGACTGCCAGTTGTCGAGGTAGTGCAGCATCGCCGGGTGGCGCGCGGTCGCGAGAAGCAGATCACGGAACTTGCCGAGGACGTTCGGACGGATGGCATCGCGCTCGTAGCTCGTGAGCAGCATCCGCGCCGGTCCCTTGCCGTTGAACACGTTGAAGTGGTTCAGCCAGAAATCGACGAGCACTTCCTCGAGCTGCCGGTTCGAATAGAGCGCGCGGTACAGCTTGTTGTCGATCAACTCCTGATTGACGAACATCGGCGGCTGCCGCGCGGCCAGTGCCTCGCGCTGCAGCTCGGGAATACCGGCGAGCGCGGCCGGCGGCAGGGCGCGCAGCACCTGCTTCCGTGTCGCGGCGTCGAGCGACATGAGCAGCGACCGCCGTTCCTCCACGGTGCCCTGCCGCGTGACGCGCTGCTGCTCCGCGGTGAGCAGACCGTTGAGGCCTTGAACCACCACGCGCCCGGAGATTCTCCGCCGATCCATCTCGGCTTGCCGGGCCTTCTCCGCCAACTTCTGTACCTCGGGAAGCCCTTCCAGCATTCGTGGCGTCAGCATCGCCAGCACAGGGCCGACGTTTTCGGCCGGAATGGCCCCGATCGTCGCAAGGCGCTCTTCGGCTGTTCCGTTCGACAGCTTCTGCAACTGTTCCGGAGACACCAGCTGTTCGAGCGGGCGCGGAGGAGGAGGTGGCGGGGGGATGGCGACCGGAGGGGCCGGCGGTTGATACGTTTCGTAGATCTGCCACGTCGGCAATTGAAGCGTGGCGAGCGGCCGCAACCGGGCATCCACGATCGGGTCCTCGGCAATGAGCAGCGGCTGCAGCTGCTGCCGAATCCACTTCTCGACGCCGAGACCGCGGACGCGATCGACATCGCCTGGGCGCGGACCGAATGCCATCCGGTTCAGGACGTGGAGGACTTGTCTGTCTTTGGAGAGTTTCTGATCGAACCGGCCGGTAGCGGCTCCAGGCAGGGATCCGGCGGTAACGACCAGTGCCGCGACACCCAGGGCGAAACCCAGACGTCTCATAGCGCCCCCTCAGTGGTAACCGGAGTTTACGCCTGTTCAGACCCGTTAGACGCAGCGGCGCGAACTCCGGACTGTTCGCCGGCGGGAAGAAAAATACGACGAATCATCGATTGATCTCCGGGAAGCCGCGGACGTACACAGAGTCAGGAGCACCAACATGCAGCCGAAGAACACCATCTGCCTCTGGTTCGACAAGGACGCGCAGGAGGCGGCGCGGTTCTACGCCGCCACGTTTCCGGATAGCCAGGTGACGGCTGTCCGCAAGGCGCCCTCAGACTACCCGGGCGGCAAGAAGGGCGACGTGCTGACGGTCGAGTTCACGGTGCTGGGCATCCCCTGTCTTGGACTCAACGGAGGCCCGGAGTTCCCCCACACCGAGGCGTTTTCCTTCCAGATTGCGACGGACACTCAGGAAGAGACGGACCGGTACTGGAATGCGATCGTCCGCAACGGCGGGCAGGAAAGCCAGTGCGGATGGTGCAAGGACCGCTGGGGACTGTCGTGGCAAATCACACCGCGCGTCCTGACCGACGCACTCGCGGCAGGTGGCGACGAGGCCAGGCGCGCGTTCGAGGCCATGATGCCGATGCAGAAGATCGACATCGCCGCCATTGAGGCCGCGCGCCGGGGATAGCAACCGTTGACCAGCTGATCAGTTGATCAGTTGACCAGTTCCCGAAAATTCCTCCCACGGGCCCTTGAAGTCGAGGATCGATCCCGGCTCCATCCGCCACACGTGGGTGCCGACTTCTTCCATCAGGTCCTGGTCGTGCGTCACGAGGAACACCGTGCCCTCGAACTTCTGAAGCGCGATGTTCAGCGCGTTGATGGACTCCAGATCGAGGTGATTCGTCGGCTCGTCGAACACGAGCACGTTGGGCTTCTGCAGCATGATGCGGCAGAAGAGCAGGCGGGCCGTTTCGCCGCCCGAGAGCGCCTCGGTCGGCTTGAGGCCTTCCTCGCCGCTGAAGAGCATCTGGCCGAGCAGGCCGTGGATGTCCTGACGGTGCGCGTCCGGATCGAACTGGTGCAGCCACTCGACGGCCGTCATGCCCTTGCTGATCGCGCCCGTGTGGTCCTGCGAGAAGTAGCCGACCGACACCTCATGGCCCCAGCGGATGGTGCCGGCATCGATATCGGACGGAGACGGACGCAAACCGGGCGCATCCGCCAGCAGCGCCTTGAGCAGTGTCGTCTTGCCGACGCCGTTCCGGCCGACGAGCACGACCTTCTCGCCGCGATGCACCACGCCGCTGAACCCCGACACGACCTGGTGCTCGCCGTAGGCCTTCGAGACGCCCTTGCACTCCATCACGAGCTTGCCCGACGGACGCGCCATCGCGAACTTGATGTACGGGCGCTGGATGTTCGACCGGGCGAGCGCGCTCGTTTCCAGCCGTTCCACTTCCTTGCGGCGTGACTGCACCTGGCTCGACCGCGTGCCGGCCGAGAACCGCGCGATGAAGTCGTTGAGCTGGGCGATCTTCTTCTCGCGCTGCGCGTAGTCGGCCTCGATGCGCGATCGAATCTGCATCTTGGCCAGCACCATGTCGTCGTAGCCGCCCGTGTAGGTGATGATCGTCTGGTAGTCGATGTCCGCGATGTGCGTGCAGATCTCGTTCAGGAAGTGGCGGTCGTGCGAGATGACGATGAGCGTGCCGTCGTAGCGATTCAGGAACTCGCGCAGCCAGTGGATCGAATCGAGGTCGAGGTGGTTCGTGGGCTCGTCGAGCAGCAGCGCTTCGGGATGGCCGAAGAGCGCCTGCGCGAGGAGCACGCGCACCTTCTGGTCGCTCTGCAGCTCGGCCATGTCGCGCGCGTGCAGCGCGTGCGGGATGTCGAGGCCCTGGAGCAGCACGGCCGCGTCACTCTCGGCCGAGTAGCCGTCCTCCTCGCCGACGATGCCCTCGAGCTCGCCGAGACGCATGCCGTCGGCGTCGGTGAGTGACGGCTTGGCGTAGAGCACCTCGCGCGCCTGCAGCGCGTCCCACAGGCGTTGGTTGCCCATGATGACCGTGTCCACCACGCGAAAGGCGTCGAACGCGAACTGGTCCTGGCGCAGCACGCCGAGCTTGTCCGGCCGGACGACGGTGCCCTTCTGCGGCAGCGACTCGCCGGTGAGGAGCTTCATGAACGTCGACTTGCCGGAGCCGTTCGGCCCGGTGAGCCCATAGCGGCGGCCCTTCGAGAACGTGGTCGTGACGTCCTCGAAGAGCAGCTTCGAGCCGAACCGCATGGAGACGCCCTGAACGGAAATCACAACCCAGAATCATATCGCGTGCGTGGCGCGCGGGGTTCGAGGAATCAGCATCCGGAACGCAGCGATGGCAATCGCCGAAGTCAGTGCAAGGCCAAGAAAGCCGATGCCGGAGTACCACTCGTCAGGCGGCCAGACGACGGGGAACATGGGCAGCATGCCCCCGATGAAAATCGCGGCGATCGACGCAATGAGACCCACCCGCGCCAGCATCACGAAGGCAATCACATTGCAGGCGAGGCTGAACGGCAACATGACCGCCGGCGAGGCTGATGCGAACGACCCGAAAAGGCCGCCGAGCAGCAGCGAACCCACCACGATGGCGGCCCACTCGCGTCGAAGGAGCTTGCGGAGGCCGAGCAGCACAAGAAGGTAGAACAGCGCGATGAAGGTGGACAAGACCACAGACATTGAAATGGCGGCGACGGCGTGCCGGGCGCCCATCAAAGGCGCCGGCGACAGGCCCAGATTCGGGAAAAACCCGGTCACCTGAGAGACCGTGAACTCTCCGAGAATCCAGATGGAGTAGTTCAGGCCGCCGAGGGCGAATCCGATCAGCACATCCCGCGCGACGAGCGGATCCGTCCACGCGCCACCGATGGCGCGGCTCCATGAAATGATCGTGCCCGGCCAGATTCGGCGCACATATGGCTCCAGCGCCAGGTAGAACGCCGCGAGGAGCGCGCTGGTAAACAGAACCCAGCCTGAATCCATCATGACGAGGTACATCTGCCAGATCGACGGCACGTGATGCTCGTCGAGCAGCGCCGCTACGGCGGTGAGACACATCACGACCACCGCGAGCCGCGTGGCGCCCTTGCGATCCGCGCGGTCAAGACGCAGGTTGCGGCGCGCCACGAGCACCGCCGCCAGCATGACGCCGGACAGGACGAGAATGACCGAAAGATCGGCGACACGTCGCGCATCCGTCCGGCTCGTACCGGCATCCCTCGCCGCCAGGGTCCAGTGAAAGATCACCGCAAAGTGGACCGGCTGGCCGTGAAAACTCGCGGCCTCGATGCGCGTGATGTAGTCATCCCGTGCCGTGACCGGCGCCCAGGCCACCCGCTCGTCACCATAATGGAGCGGTGTCCATTGCGGAGCATCCGGCCGCCAGTTCGCGATGTCGAGGCCGGCGGCCTTGAACAAGGCCGCCCAGTCGGCCGGCTTCGGCAGAGACGCAGGCCGTTGCGGCGGTATCGCATTCAGCGATCGAAGACGGCCCTCGCGATCGAGCTGGACAAGGACTTCGCCGGAGTACTGAAGCGGCGGATCGAAGGGCCAGATCGTGTTCAGGAAAAACGGGTTGGAGAAACTGCTCCGCTCGAGCTTGATTTGAGCTTCGCGGTACCAGAACCACACCGCGTTGGCCGCCTGCGTGTCGATCCCGTCCCGCGCGCGCTCGGCGGTCCCGTTCATATACGAGGTGGTTTCAAATCCCCACGCGCTGTCTTGAATGGAGGCCGGAAATCCGACGCTCTGTAACAGCTCGCGCGCTCGCTCGATGAGGACCGCGGGAGACTTCGTGGGCGCGGCAACGGTGTTGAATGAGATCAGCCCGGTCAGGAACGAAACAAGGGCCATCCCCGTCAGCGAGGCCGCGAGCAGCGCGATTGCCGTTCGCGGCCGCAGCCCCGCGTCAGAACCCGCCGCCGCCACCATCTCCGGCGACGGCGTGTCGCCTGCGGCGATCGCCATCGCCAGTGGATCGCCACCCGGTAAGGACGCTGCGAGCGCCACGGCAGACGCCGGACGCTTGGCGGGATCGGCCTCGAGACACCTCAGAATCGCACGCTCAACGAGCGGATGGAGACCGCTCACGTGCGACGAAGGACTCGTCGGCGTCGAGGTCGCGAGCTTCTCGAGGTCGTCGAGTCCCTTGATCTCGAACGCGCGCTTGCCGGTGAACAGCTCGTACAGGACCAGGCCGAGCGCATAGATGTCGGTCCGCTCAGTGAGCGTTCCGCCGGCGGCCTGTTCCGGCGCCATGTACTGCGGCGTGCCGGCCCTTGCGTCGTGACCGGAAACGCCTTCGGTCGCCGCGGCAAGACCAAAGTCGGTGATCTTCGCGCGGCCGCGGCCGTCGATCATGATGTTCGCGGGCTTGAGATCGCGATGCAGCACGCTCTCGTCGTGAGCGGCCGCAAGTCCCGCGCACAGCTGGCGCGAGATCTCGACGGCCTTGTCCTCCGGCAAACGTCCGATTCGCCGGAGCAGGGACGCAAGATCCTCGCCGTCCACGTATTCCATCGACAGGAAATGGCGCGTCTGTCCTCGGCGACCGGCGTCGCCGGGAGTCGAAGGATCGATCTGACCAATGTCGAACACGCGACAGACGTTCGGATGCGTGACCCGTAGCGACATCCGGAGTTCCGTGAGGAAGCGATCCAGCCGCTCCGAATCGCGCTCGACGTCGGCCGGCAGGAACTTCAGCGCGACCGATTGGCCGACCTTCAGGTCGTCCGCGCGATACACCTCGCCCATGCCGCCGCGGCCGAGCAGACCGATCATGCGATAGCGCCCCGCAACGACCTCGCCCGGAAGAAAGCGACCGGCGACGCTTTCGGATCGTCCCTTGAATGGGGCTTGAGGAACGGGCGGGCCGGCGACCGTCTCGCTATCGGTGGCGGCGGGAAGGGGCGCGCCGCACTCCCCGCAGAAACGCCGCGAGAGTCCAGCTGGCACCGCGCGACCGCAAGCGGGACATTGAATGGCCAAGGCGGGCGATTCTACAGCCAAGAAGGTAAAGGACCTCGGGAGTCGTTTTCGAGCGGAAGGGGAACGCGGGTTTCCGTTCCGGCAGGGAAACTCCGGTTTCCACCCCGCTCGAAAACGACTCCCGAGGTCCTTTGTTACTTTACCCGCGAGGCGGGACTTGCGCGGCGCCCGGACTCAGACTGGCTGCAAGCACTCCAGCGACAACGAGCGACGGCACCACAAGCCGGACCATCGGCGCCAGTGTAGTTCACTCTCGCGGAGGCCACGCTTTCAAATACGAAGGGCGGCGCGATCGTCCGCGCCGCCCTTTTGTGTTTCCAGGTTCTGCCGCTCCACAACCCGGAGCGGCCTACGTACCTCGTGCGCCGACGTTAGTACCGATAATGCTCCGGCTTGTAAGGTCCATCGACGCTCACGCCGATGTACTTCGCCTGCTCGTCCGTGAGCTTCGTCAGCCTCACGCCGAGCTTGTCGAGGTGCAGCCGCGCCACTTCCTCGTCCAGCTGCTTCGGCAGCATCAGCACGTTCTTGCCGATCTTCTCGGCGTTCTGATGCAACTCGATCTGCGCCAGCACCTGGTTGGTGAACGACGCCGACATGACGAACGACGGGTGACCCGTCGCGCAGCCCAGGTTCAGCAGTCGGCCCTCGGCGAGCACCAGCACCGAGTGGCCGTCCGGGAACTGCCATTCGTCGTACTGCGGCTTGATGTTGTTCTTCGTGATGCCCGGCACCTTCTTGAGCCCGGCCATGTCGATCTCGTTGTCGAAGTGGCCGATGTTGCCGACGATCGCCTTGTCCTTCATCCGCGCCATGTGCTCGACGGTCAGGATGTTGAAGTTGCCCGTCGCCGTGATGAAGATGTCCGCGCGCTCGACCACATCATCAATAGTCACGACCTCGTAGCCTTCCATCGCGGCCTGCAGCGCGCAGATCGGGTCGATTTCCGCGACGACGACGCGGCAGCCCTGGCCGCGGAGCGCCTGCGCGCAGCCCTTGCCCACTTCGCCGAAGCCGACGACGATCGCCATCTTGCCGCCGAGCATGACGTCGGTCGCGCGCGCCAGGCCGTCCGGCAGCGAGTGCCGGCAGCCGTAGATGTTGTCGAACTTGCTCTTGGTCACCGAGTCGTTGACGTTGATCGCCGGAAACAGCAGCGTGCCCGCGTTCTTCATCTCATACAGCCGATGCACGCCGGTCGTCGTCTCCTCGGAGACGCCGCGGATGCCGGTCGCGACCCTGGTCCACGTGCCCGGCCGCGCCTTGAGCTCCTTGCGGGCCGTCTCGAGGATCACGCCCCACTCTTCCGGCTCGTTGGCCTCGTCGAACGCGGGCACCTTGCCCGCCTTCTCGAACTCGTAGGCCTTGTGCACGAAGAGCGTCGCGTCTCCGCCGTCGTCGACGATGAGCGTCGGACCGGAGCCGTCGGGCCACACGAGCGCTTCCGTCGTGCACCACCAGTACTCGTCCAGCGTCTCGCCCTTCCAGGCGAACACCGGGATGCCGCGCGGCTTGGCGGCCGTGCCGCCGGTTTCCGGACGGCCGACGACGACCGCGGCCGCCGCGTGATCCTGCGTCGAGAAGATGTTGCAGGACACCCAGCGGACGTCGGCGCCGAGCTCGGCCAGCGTCTCGATCAGGACCCCGGTCTGGATCGTCATGTGCAACGAGCCCATGACGCGCGCGCCGGCGAGCGGCTTCGTCTTGCCGTAGCGCTCGCGCAGCGCCATCAGGCCGGGCATCTCCTGCTCGGCGAGCCGCATCTCCTTGCGGCCCCACTCGGCCAGCGAGAGGTCGGCCACTTTGTACGGCGAGCGTCCCGCCGTCTGGGAAAGATCGAATGAATGTCCGGTCGCTACTGCGGTCGCCATTGCGTCACTCCTCTGTCTAAAGACCATGGAGGGCTTGGAGGGACGTGGAGAACATAGAGAACTCAATGTCCTCCATGTTCAGCGTACGTTGCTCCATCGTCCCCATGGTTAAGCCTTTGTGCCAATCGCTGCGAACAGCGCCGGACCCTTGGCGTCGGCGGCTGGCGGCAGCGGGTGAATCCGAATTGCATCGAGGCCGGCCTGCGCGAGCAGCCGGCGCATCTGGTCGTCCGAGAAGCCGAGCCATACGTGGCCCATCTTCTGGCGGTACTCCTCGCGGTCGTGCGGCGCCATGTCCACGACGAGCGCGCGGCCGCCCGGCTTCAGGATGCGGCCCGCCTCCGCGAGCGCCGCGGCGGGAGACGGCAAATGGTGCAGCACCAGCATCAGCGTCGCCGCATCCACCGACGCGCTCTCGAGCGGCACCGCTTCGAGCGGGCCGTGTTTCAGCTCGACGTTGGTGAGGTGGCCCGCTCTGGCACCCGCGGCCGCGAGCATCTCTTCCGACCCATCGACGCCGATGACGCGCGCGACGTGCGGCGCGAGCACCGGCAGCACCGCGCCCGTGCCGCAGCCGAGGTCGGCGACGACCCAGGTGGACGGCAGCAGGCCGAGCAGCGCCTCGCCGACGAAGTCCCGGCCGAAAAGGTCCTCGCGCAGGCGGTCCCACTGCCCCGCCGCAGCCGCGAAGAATTGCTGCGACGCTTCGCCGCGGCGAGCCAGAATCCGCGCGAGCCGCCGCTGGTCCTGCTGAACACTCGGCCGGCCCTCGAGCTCGTCCCGGGTGAGCTGCCACAGGCGCGTGCGCGGGCCATCGGCGGCATCGAGGGCCAGCGTGTAGTACCGGCTGGTCCCATCCCGCCGCGAAGCCACCCAATCGGCGTCCGCCAGGGTCTTCAAGTGACGGCTGACCGTGGATTGCGGGAGCTGGAGCACGCCACAGAGCTCGGATACCGTCAGCTCCTGGCCGTCCAGCAGCCGGATCATGCGGCACCGGGTGGCGTCGGACAGGGCCGACAGGGCGTCGAGAATTTGGGGCTCAGCCAGCGGCATATGTCAGCTTAAATCGATAAATCCGGATTTAAGGATATAGGCACGAAAGAGCCGCTGTCAAGTCCGGTCCTGGGTCCCGGGTCCTGGGTCCCGGGTCGGATTGCCGGTCCAAAACCCGGACCGGCCTACGACTGCCCAGCGGCTATTTCTCGATGAGTTCCATCGTCGACGTCGTCTTCTGCACGGCCTGGATGGCGATTTCGGTCCCGTCCCCGGGGTTCATTTTCATCGCGAGCGGCTGGGTCATGGTGCCCGTTGATTTGCGGACGCGCCCGAGCTTCGTGTCGAACAGCAGCTCGCCCTGGGACGTGCCATCGCCCATGGTGACGGTCATGGGCCCCATCACGCCGGGCGCGCCGGACGATTTGACGGCGCCGGTGGTCGCAATGCGGGCGGTGGGATTTCCGCCGATCGTTTCCTGGCTCTTCAGCGTGCAGACGTAGGACGCCGTCTGGGATCCCATCGGACTCGGAATCTTGTACTCGTTCTTCCAGGTGTCGCCGGGTTTGACGGACTTGTCGGGCATCACGGCGAAGCTCTGTTCGATCGTGCTGCGCTGCGCGTCTTCGCTGAAGAACGCGTCCATGTTGCCCATGCCCATCGCGCCGCCGGCGGCCGGAGCCGACTTCTTCATCTTCTCGACCAATTGCGCGAGTCCATCGATCTTGCCCACCTTGCCGGTCGACGCCACCGCCAGCGTGAGGGTCTCCCCCACCAGAGCGCCGACGGACTGGCCGAGCGCATCCGTGATCGGATTCGAGCCTGCCGGCGGCGGGGCCGCGCTGTCGTACGAGACGTCGCCCATCATCGGGATCGACATCGTCATCTTCATGGACTCGGTGGTCGAACGGATCGTCGCGGTGCCGTCCGCGGCGATGTCGTCCACCGTGAGCTTGTTCACCTGCACCATCGTCATGGAGACCGTCATGTCTCCCATGCCTGGAAGGCCGCTCATCTGCATGTCGGTCTGGATAGTGTTGCGGTACCGGACCACTTCGCCCTTCGTCCACCGGTAGCGGAGCGCGACGTCCTGCGCGGCGAGCGTCGCGCTCGACACGAGCGCGGCCATGATCATGAGGGCAATGCGAAGCGAACGGCGCGAGGCGTTCATAAGTCCTCCCGTGTTGTCCTGCGTCCCCTAGCGGCCGCCCGACGGCATCAGCCGCTCGGGCCGCTGCACGAGGTTCTCGATAAAGAACTCCATCATGCGCTGGTTGTCGACGCCGGAGTGCCCGGCGTCGGGGCCGACCTGCACTTCGAAGCTCCTGCGGGCCTGCTGAAGCGCGCGAATGAGCTGCATCGAGTTGTTGGGATGCACGTTGTTGTCGGCGGTGCCGTAATAGATGAGCAGCCGGCCCTTCAGGTTCTTCGCGTGGTTCATCGCGTTGCCGGCTTCGTAGCCTTCCTTGTTCTCCTGCGGAATCCACATGTACCGCTCGGTGTAGATCGAGTCGTAGTGGTACCAGGAGGTGACGGCAGACGAGGCCGACGCGGCCGACCAGACGTCCGGATGCTTGAGGATGGACAGCGCCGAGCTGTATCCGCCGTACGACGTGCCGTAGATGCCGACGCGCGTCTTGTCGAAGTACGGCCGGTTCCAGAGCGCGCGGATGCCCGCGGCCATGTCGTCCATCTCGATCTGGCCGAGCTTCATGTAGACCTCGTCCAGCATGCGCTTGCCGCGGCCCGGCGCCGAGCGCGAGCTCACCTGGATCATCAGGAAGCCGTACTCAGCCGTCGTGTTGGGCTGCGGAAAGTTCTCGTTCGTGACGGCGCTGCCGGGGCCGCCGTAGACGGAGGCCAGCGCCGGATACTTCTTCGACGGATCGAAGTTGGAGGGAAAGGCAATCGATCCGTAGAGATCCGTCTTGCCGTCCGCGGCCTTGTACGTGAAGAACTCGATCGGCCGCAATCCGAGCGACTTGAAGCGGGTCATGTCGCTTTTCGCCAGCTCGGCGACCACCTTGCCGTTCGCGTCGATCAGGCGCGTGGCCGGGGGCGCGTCGTGCGTCTGGTAGACGTCAACGAAGGATTGCCCGTCCGGCGAGAGGTTGACGGTGTGGTTGAACGCGGGGTCGGTGAGCCGCACGTCGCCCTTGCCGTCGAGGCCTACCCGATGCAGCTGCGTCTTCATGAAGTTGTCGCCGCTGCGCGCCGTGTAGAACATCTGGCCCTTCGCCTCGTCCACGCGCGTGATCGCCGCGGCCTCGAAGGTCGTGTGCGTCGTGAGCGGCGCGATCAACTTGCCGGAGACGTCATACAGGTAGAAGTTCTGCCATCCGTTGCGCTCGGACTGCCAGATGAAGCGCTTGTTGTCAGCCAGCCAGCGAATCGCCGGCGTGTTGTCCACCCAGCCCGTCTTCCATTCTTCGCGCACGACGACGCGGCATTTGCCGGTGGCCGGCGCGCACGCCGCGAACTCCATGATGTTCTGCCGGCGGTTGGTGCGATTGAGATACAGCTCGCCCGATCCGTCCGCGGCCCAGCGGACGTCGTACGCATAGTGACCGACGTTGTCGGTCGTAAACGGCGATCCGTCCGCCGGAATGTCGGTAAACGGCTTGCCGTCCCGGTGATCGATTTTCGTCGCTTTCCCCGACGCCAGGTCGTAGACGAAGACCTCAGCGACGGGATTCGGCGCGCCGGCCTTCGGATAGGCCTCGACGTCGAGCGCGCTTTGAACCTGCGTCTGGGACATCTGCAGGTAGAAGTCCTTCACCGGGCTCTCATCGAACCGGTAGAACGCGACCTTGCCGCCGTCCGGCGACCACCAGATCGCCGTGGTCTGATTGAGCTCCTCGCCGTACACCCAGCTGCCGTTGCCGTTCTTGGTGCGCTTCTTCTCGTCGCCGTCGGTCGTAATCTGCTTCTCGCCGGATTTGTCCGCGTTCGAAATCCACAGATTCCGGTCGCGATAGTAGGCCATGCGTTGACGATCCGGCGACGGCTGGCAAACACGTTGCCGGCCGCGGTCCACCGTCTCGGGCGGACAGGGTGCGAAGCCTTGCTGACCGCCGCGTCCGCCGGCGCCGGCAACGCCACCAGCCCGACCAGGACCGCCGCGGCCTCCGCCCGGTGCCGCCGCAGGCGCGTCACCCGTGACGGCGGCCTGACGCGTCGCCATGTCGAAGCGATACGCCTTGCCCGCAAAGTTGTAGGTGAACGCCTTGCCCTCGTCGACCCAGGTGACGGAGAGCGCACCGGACGTGAATGCCGGTCCGCCCGAGCGCAACGACTCCTGCATCTTCGCGAACTGGGCATAGCCGGGCATCGAGGCCAGGCGATCGAGAACCGGCTGCTGAGGCGCCTGCGCGCCGAGCGAGGCGGCCAGCGCGACGCCCGCCGCACCTGCACCGAACAGTACAGATAAGGTACGGAACCGAAGGCTCATGCAGGCGAGTCTAGCTGAAAACGAGGTCGGGACTCGTTTTCGCGAAAACGAGTCCCGACCTATCATTTTCTTAACATTCGCCCGCCGCGCGCGCCCGTGAACGCGCCGTCCTTCACCGCCACCCGGCCGTTGACCAGCACCCAGTCCATGCCGGTGGCCACTTCGTGGGGCAAGTCATAAGTGGCCCGATCGACCACCTTCGCGAGGTCGAACACGATGACGTCGGCAAACGCGCCTTCGCGCAGCTCGCCTCGCCCGCCGATCCCGAACACACGAGCCGGCAGGCTGGTGGCCGACCGCACGGCCTCGTCCAGCGAGATGACCCGCTTGTCGCGCACGTAGTGCGCGAGCCGGCGGGCAAACGCGCCGTTGTTGCGCGGATGGGGCCGCCCTTTGTCCGGCAGCGTCAGCCCGCCGTCGCTCGACGCCATCGTCCACGGCTGTCGCATGATCGTCGCGACGTCGTCTTCCGACATGTTGTGGGACACGATCGACGCGCCGCCCGCGACGATGATGTCGGCCGCGACTTGCTCGGGGGTTGTGCCCCGCTTCTTCGCGATGTCTTCCAGGCTCTGGCCGACGAAGCCACCAGCCCCGCGGCCGGACGCGATGACGATGGACGCCGCGCCGCCGCGCCGGCGGATGTTTTCCTTGAGCACCGCCAGGAACTTCGCGCGGGACTCCGCGCCTTCGATGGCCTCGCGGGCGCCTTCGTCGCTTTCGCCGGGCATGATGGCCGCGGCCAGGCTGGTCGAGGACGCCGCGTACGGGTACTGGTCCGCAAACAGCTCGACGCCGCGCGCCCGGGCCGCGTCGATCCGGGCGACGAGCTCCTTCGACATGCCCCAGCTGTCGGGGCCCAGGCATTTCATGTGCGTGACGATGCCCCGCACGCCGGCTTCCTCGGCGACACGAATGACTTCCTCAACCGAGGCGACGACGCCGGCGTCGTAGTTGCCTTCGTCGCGAATGTGACTGGCGTAGACTCCGCCGGCCTCCCGCGCCAGCGCGATCACTTCCTCGATCTTCGCGAAGCGTCCGGGCGTGTAGAACAAACCGCTCGACAGACCGAACGCGCCATCGGCCACGGCCTGCCGGACCAGCGCGCGCATGCGGTCCAGCTCCTCGGCCGTCGGCTGTTTGTTGCCGGCGCCAATCACGGCGCGGCGCACGGACGCGTGGCCGATGAGCAGCGCGGCGTTGACGCCCGGACCGCCGTCGGCTTCGAGCGCGGCGGCCTGCGCTTTGAGATCGACCGGCCCTCCCCCGTCGGGATTGCCGACCAGGGTCGTGACGCCCTGGGCGAGGAGCGCCCGCGCCTCGCGCAGCTCCGCCCTCGTCAGCGCGTCGAGCGCGTGCGAGTGGACGTCGATGAAGCCCGGTGCGACCGTGCGGCCGTTCGCGTCGATGACGGTGGTCGCGGTGGCCGTAGCCAGCCGGCCAACCGCGGCGATGCGGTCGCCGCGGATGCCCACGTCCGCGCGGATCCAGGGGTTACCGGACCCGTCAAGGACGCGGCCATTGACGATCAGGACGTCGAACTGCTGGTGGGGCGCGACAAGGGCGAGAGCTCCGGCGAGAACCAGGGCAAGGGGTCGTACCTCGATCTGTGGAAAACTCACGGGACCTTACTATCTGCGAAGTCCCCTGAGTTTTCCACAGAGGGGGTCGTACCTCAATTGTGGAAAACTCAGGGGACTTCGATGAGAGTAGTCCCCCGAGTTTTCCACAAATTGAGGTACGACCCCTTTATCTCCGGCTGATCGGCGGGACGATGCCGACCGCGCGGTAGTTGGAGACGAGCTTGCCGTAATGTTCGGCCTGATGATCAATCCAGCCGACGAGCAACGGCTTGGGTTCCTTGTCGACGGCGGCAAACGACGCCGCGATCGCGGCTTCCATTTCCTGCACGACCGACGCGCGGGTCTGTGGCTTGCCCGCGTCGGCCTTCTCCCGACCCGGATAATCGAACTTCTCGCCCTTGAGCAGCGCGGTGGTCATCTCGAGCCCAATCGTGACGTGACGGAACTCGTCCAGCACGCTGCGCGAGTCCGGGTGCGGCTTCCAGCCGAGCTTGGCGTCGGGAAACACCGTGTCCTTCGCCATGTCGAGGATCTTGTTATGAAGGTTCTTCCACGTTCTGACGACGCTCGATTCGAAGGTCGGCGGCGTTTGCGGGGTTTGACCGAGCGCGGGGCTCGTGAGGAGGGCTACGAACGAGATTACGGCGAGCGACAGTCTCATTCCGGACACCTCTTTCCTGTGCGTCGATCGTAACGGAGATTCAGCGCGCATCGCGGCCGGCGTTCGGAGGCGAACAGAACCTTTTCGGCCCGGGTTCCGTCGAACGACAGAGCCGCGTGGTATATCTCCCGTGAGATATATCTACGGAGTGACACTTCGATGACGGAACCGCTTCAGCCCCACTGGTTTCAGATTCTGCTGGCGCTCGCCGACAGCGATCGGCACGGGCTCGGCATCATGCACGACGTGCTCGACCGGTCGAGCGGCCGCATCCGCCTCTGGCCGGGCATGCTCTACCGCACGCTGCAGCAGCTCGAGCGTGAGGGCCTGATCGTGGACGCGCCCGGCCCGGACACGCCCTCGGCCGGCAGTCCCCGCTACTACCGCCTGACGGCGTCGGGACGGCGCCGCTGCTCGCAGGAAGCCGCCCGCCTGGCCGATCTCGTGTCGGTGGCTCGCGCCCGGCGCGTGCTGAGGAAAGGCTGACGCGTGGGCACGTTCGCCTGGTCGCGAGCGGTCTACCGCGGGCTCACGCGGATCCTCCCCGCGACGGATCGCGCCGCCGGCGGCGCCGTGCTCGAGGACGCCGCGGTCGCGTGTCTGGCGCGCGAACGCGCCCGCCTCGGCCCCGCCGGCATCGCGTGGGCCTGGGGACGCCTCCTCATTGATCTGATTGCGACGGCGAGGGCGCTGCGACAGCCGCCACGCCCGACGCCGTCAATTGACCCCGACTGGACGCCGCCGAATAGACAAGGAGCCTCGGATTTCATGGATGTGCAAAACAAGGATCTGCGTTATGCCCTGCGCTCGCTCGGCCGGCAGCCGGGCTTCACGGCCGTGACCGTGTTGACGCTCGCGCTCGGCATCGGCGCCAACACCGCCGTGTTCAGCGTGGTGAACGGCGTGCTGCTGCGTCCGCTGGGCTATCCGCAGCCGGAGCGGCTGGAGTACATCACCAGCCAGTTTCCGGGGCTGGGATTCAGCACCTTCTGGGTCTCGCCGCCGGAATTCATCGAATTCCGTGACTGGAATCAGTCCTTCTCGTCGGTCGGCGCGTACAGTGTCGGCGCGATCAATCTCGACACGTCGCCGCCCACACGGCCGGTCAGCGCGCAGGTGACCGTGGAGCTCATGCCGACGCTCGGCGTGCGGCCCATGAGGGGTCGCTGGTTCGAAAACGCCGACGTGACCCCCAACGCTCCCCCGGTGGCGATCCTCTCGTACGAGCTCTGGCAGCGTGCGTACGGCGGCGACGAAGGCGTGCTGGGACGGATGGTGCAGATCAACAACCGGTCCCAACAGATCGTCGGCATCATGCCGGCTGGATACGACGTCCATGACTCCAGGGTCGAGATCTGGCTGCCACTCATCCCCAACCCCACTCAGCGCAGCAGCCACTTCCTGTACCTCGTCGGCCGGCTGAAGGATGGCGTGACTCGTCAGCAGGCCACGCTCGACATCGACCGGCTGACCGAGGAGTGGAAAACTCGTCTGCCGGGCCAGCACGCGCCGATTAACACGCCCCCGAATTTTCACAAGCTCAACACCAAGCCTCTGCATGACGATGTCATTGGCGACGTCAGGCTGCCGCTCATGATGCTGCAGGGCGCGGTCGCGCTCGTGCTGCTCATTGCTTGTGCCAACCTCGCCAACCTGCTGGTCGCGCGCGCGGGCGCCCGCCTGAAGGAGTACGCCGTGCGAACGGCGCTCGGCGCGACACGCTGGCGCCTGTTCCGGCAGCTCTTCACGGAAGGGCTGGTGCTGACAACGCTGGCCGCGGCTGTCGGCGTGGGTCTCGCCTATCTCGGGCTGTCGGCGCTCCTCACGGTTAATCCGAATGCCATCCCGCGCACCGCCGAGGTCACCATGGACGTCCGCGTGCTGCTCTTCACGCTCGCGGTAACCGTCGCGACGGGCCTGATCTTCGCGCTGGTGCCGCTGCTCCACATCGGCACGGTCCGCGCGACGCAGGCGTTTCGCGAGGCCAGCGCGCGCACGACGGCCGGCGCCGGCCGCGTGTGGGCGCGATCCGCGCTGGTCGTCGTGGAGACGACGCTGGCCGTCATGCTCGTCGTGGGCGCCGGGCTGCTCATCCGCAGCTTCGTCAACCTGATGCAGGTGGACATGGGCTTCAGTCGCGACGGCCTGTCGACATTCGGTGTCGTGCTGCCGGCGCAGCAGTACAACCCGCAGCAGCGCGTGGCCTTTTACGACCAGGTCATGACCAGGCTGCGTGAGCTGCCCGGCGTGAAGGGCGTGGCTGCGATGTCCGGCCTCCCGCCACTCCGGAATGTCCTCGCCAACGACACGGACTTCGAGCACATCCCCAACGCGGCGCCCGGCCAGCCGCCGATTCCCGGGGTGCTGCCACAAAACGTCGACTACTGGCAGTTCGCCTCCGTCGGCTACACGGAAACGATGGGCATTCCGGTCGTGCAGGGCCGGACGTTCGAGCCGGCCGACATTGCCGGCGGCCCCGTCGCGCTCATCAACGAGACGCTGGCGCGCCGATTCTTCGCCGACCGGAACCCGTTGCTGGGCCGGATCAAGCCTGGATTCGGCGATCAGCTGCCGTGGTTCCAGATCGTCGGCGTGGTGAAGGACGTCAAGCAGGGTGGCGTGTCCGCGCCCGTGGGCACCGAGCTGTACTTCCTGACCGACCAGGGGCCGCGGATCCTCAATCAGGCGAATACCCAGATGAACTTCGTCGTCCGCGCGTCCCAGCCGCTGTCCGCGCTCGGCGGCAGCTACCGTCAGGCCGTTCAGCAGCTCGACGCGACGCTCCCGCTCATCCGCATGCGCTCAATGGATGAGGTGGTCGGCGATGCGGTCGTGCAGCCGAGATTCTTTATGTTGTTGTTCGGAATCTTCGCCGGCGTCGCGCTCGCGCTGGCGGCCGTCGGCATCTACGGCATCCTGTCGCACACGGTGGCGGAGCGGCAGCAGGAGATCGGCATCCGCATGGCGCTCGGCGCCGATCGCGGCACAATCATTTCGCTGGTGCTCGGCCGCGGTCTGCTGCTCTCGGGCGTCGGCATCGTTCTGGGGCTGATGGGCTCGTACGCCCTTGCGCGTTTCCTGGGCACGTTGCTGTTCAACGTGTCGGCGACGGATCCGGTGACACTCGGGGGTGTCGCCGCGGTCATCGCGGCGGTCGCGGCGACCGCGTGCGTCATTCCGGCGTGGCGCGCGTCGCGCGTCGACCCGCTGAAAGTCCTTAGAGACTCTTAGCCAGGGCCGCGCTGGCATCCGGAAAGTCGGCGGCGTTCGCGTAGGCGCCCCGATAGTCCGGTGAGACGAGGCCGGCGATCGCGAGGCCGACGGCGTCCATGACGACGCGGCGATCCTCTCGTGCGTGAGCGAGTAAGTCTCTCGCTTTGAAGGGGTTGCCGACGCGCATCACGACCCGCGCCGGATGCAGGGCCGCATCCTCGACCGGAAAGAGGAACTCGGAGCCTTCGAGGCCGACCGGCAGGATCCACGCGTCCACGTCCTCGAGGTACCGCGCCACGCCGGCGAGCATCGGTTGCATCGCGGCCCTTCGGCTTCGGGTGCCCTCGCCGAACAGCAGGAGCGCATCGCCTTCAGCCAGGCGCAGTCGAGCCGCGTCGATCGCGCTGCGAGCCGCACGCGCCACTTCCCTCACGTTCAGCACGGCATCCTCTGAAGACACGTCCGCGCTCTGCGGCACCTTGATCGTGCCGAAACACAGGCTGGAGAACCGCCGCTCCCTGCTCGTGAATATCTTGGGCCCGGCCATCGCGGTGAGACGGTCCGAGAGCGACGTCGCGCCCACCCGACGGAGGAGGATGTCGATGACGTTCGCGTCGGAGTACGACAGGTGATTGGCGAACATCACGACCGGCGCCTCGCCCACCACCGCAAAGTGCTCGGCGCCGAAGAGCTGGGAATCGCGAGTGAGAAACCGGTCGGCGAGCCGATGGTGAATGCGCCGGGCCAGCGGGTCAGGCGCGTAGTACGCCCACCCGTAATCGGCGGTGACGTTCGTCTTCAGGTCGAGGACGGCCTGAGGTCCGGCGGCGGCGAGCTCGCGCTCGAGCGCCGCGCGTATCTCCGCTCGGGTCACCGGATCCTCGCCGTCGAAGAAGTGAAGAATCGCCGCGAGGAGCCGGTCGGTCACTCGCCGCGCAACGCGACCAACGGATCGACCTTCGTTGCCCTCAGTGCCGGCAGCGCGCTGGCGAGAAACGCGACCACCAGGAGGAAGATCGCCACGGCGGTAAACACGATCGGGTCGTACCAACTGATGCCGAAGAGCAGGGTCTGCGTCTGTTTCATCGCCACGGCGGCGAGGCCGAGGCCGACGACCACGCCGATGCCGGACAGCCACATGCCGTGGGTCACGATGAGGCGCAGCACGTTCGATCGGCCCGCCCCGAGCGCGATGCGCACGCCAATCTCCTGCACGCGCTGGCTGACCGAGTAGGACAGCACCCCATAGACGCCGATCGCCGCCAGCAGCAGGCCGACCACGCCAATCGTGCCGAACACCCAGCCGAAAATCCCGTACTGCCAGTACCCGAGCGCCTTCTGTTCGTCCATCGTCCGCACGCCCGAGATCACGAGATTGCTGTCGGCCTCCCGGATCTGCTGGCGCACGGCGGGAGCGAGGCCGCCCGGCAGACCCGTCGTGCGAATCGTCAGTCCCGTGTTGCGGGGCGGTCGATAGCCGACGGGGACATACGCCGCCGAGTACGACTCATTGTCCTCGGGATCGATCTCGTCGTGCTTGATGTCGGGCGCGACGCCGATCACCTCGAACCAGTCCTGCGGCGCCACGTTCGCGACCGGCCGGAACCGTCGTCCGATCGGATCGGCGTTGGGCCACAACAGGCGCGCCATGGTCTCGTTGATGATCGCGACCGGCGCGCGTCCCCAGCCCTCCGCGTCGGTGAAGTCGCGCCCGCGCGCGATCGTGACGCCGAGCGTGCGATGGAAATGCGGCGTCACCCCGGAAATGACGGTGGCGGGTTCCTGACCGGGTGGCGCCGGCGATCCGTCCACCATCACCCGCGTCTCCGCGCCGCCGCCGCTGAGCGGCACGAGCTCGGAGGCGACCGCCGCTTCGACGCCCGGCAGCGCCTCGATGCGCTTGACGAGGTCCTCGACGCGACGGCCCCGGGCGTCCGCGGCGTCGTACACCTCGCCGGTCATGAAGACCCGCATGGTCAGGAGCGGCCGCGTGTCGAAGCCCGCGTTGTAGCTGTCGAGGTTCGTGAACGTCTTGACGAAGAGCAGCGCGCCGATGAGCGAGACGGCGGCGAGCGCGATCTGCGCCACGACCAGGCCGCTCCGGAGCGGCGACGACCGGACGCTGTTCCCGCGCGTCCCCTCCTTCAGATCCCCGTGCAGGTCGCCGCGGGACGCCTGGAGCGCGGGAAACAGCCCGAAGAGCACCGCGGTGGACGCGGCGACGAAGATCGAGAACACGAACGACCGCCAGTCCACCTGCCAGGTGATGTAGTACGGCACCTGGTCGGGCGGCATCATGTCGAAGATCAGGCGCGATCCGACCTGCGCGAGCACGAGTCCCAGCGGCACGCTGATGAGGGACAGCACGACGCTTTCCGTGAGCAGCTGCGTGACGATGCGCCGGCGTTCGGCGCCGAGCGCGGCGCGCACTGAAATCTCGCGGCGGCGCGCCGACGCGCGCGCCAGCTGCAGGTTGGCGACGTTAGAGCACGCGATGAACAGCACCAGCGTGACGCCGGCCATCATCAGCCAGATCACGCGGCTCACACTCTTCGGAATGAACTCGTCACTGAGCGTGCGAATGCTGGCTTCCCAGTCCTTATTGGTGTCGGGGTACTGCTCGGCCAGCCGGTGCGAGATGCCTTTGAGCTCGGCGACGGCCTGCGCATCGGTCACGCCGGGCTTGAGCCGCGCAAACGGCATCAGCGTCTGGTTGCCCCGCGGGTCGTTGAACATGACCGGCGTCGCCAGCATCCAGAGCTTCTGCGTTTCCGGGAACTCGAAGCGCTCCGGCATCACGCCGATGATGACGGCCGGCGCCGCGTTCACCAGGACCTTCCGGCCGACGATGTTGGGATCCAGCTGATAGCGCCGCAGCCACAGCGCGTGGCTGATGAGGACGACGCCACCGCCGCCAGGCACATCCTGATCGGGGGTGAACATCCGCCCCTGGAT
>Ga0137326_1000108_pt1 | contig 30549 bp, 25 predicted proteins | sample EasRivERMZT500_2_FD_102292 | JGI IMG/M metagenome (GOLD analysis project Ga0137326, IMG submission 102292) | Soil microbial communities from meander-bound floodplain in the East River, Colorado, USA - East River MetaG ERMZT500_2 | ecosystem: Environmental > Terrestrial > Soil > Floodplain ... | reverse complement strand
CTGCCTCACAACACGCTCCTAAGCCCCCGCCCACTGTGATCGGCGGCGCCACGTTGCACCTAGGCAGGTTGCGCCTAAGCGTGACCTACCTTAGAGTTCTGCTGGCGTGCTTCAGGAGGCGCTAGAGACGCGCCGCTAGCTGTCAAGAGCTGTTTCCGCGGGAAGGCAGGTGCCATGATGTGGGCAACGGTTTTCTGGCTGATCTCCGTCAGCACAACCGCGATCTTGACGTTTACGCAGCTAGTCACTGCCCCGCTCGATGCGCGGCTGTGGATTGTCGGTGCGGCAGCGACGATCATGTCATTGGGCGTGCTGGTCTTTGTCCGGCGAGCGAATTGGCTGTCACGCTCTGCCCGACGCGTCATCGGGGCAGTTGCAGCGACGGTGTTGCCGGTTCTGATCGTTTGGGTATTGTCACTTACCGTTGCGTATCATTCGATTTTGGTCACACGCTCTGGCTCAGGTCAATCAGGGACAGTGATTCTCCACGCTGCCCGCTTCCCCACCGAAACGACGGTGTTTCTCGGAGTGTCCAGCCAGGAGGAACGCATCGACGAGTTCCACCCAGGGTTCAGACGGGCAGCCGGCAGTACTCCGTGGGGTGTTGAAAAGGACCGCCCGACGGCGAAGACATTGGCGCTGCACCAGTTCTCTTACCCGCAGACGTTTGGCATCGATTATCGAATGGCAATCGCCCATTCGAATCTGACGCTCGATTCAGCGATAGTACCGGCGACCATAACTCGCGTCGACTCCGACGAGTTCGACCGCATCATGTTCTGGGTCTGGTTACTTGGAGGTTTCCTATGGGTATCTGGCCTCGCCTTTTCACTGTGGCGTTTCTAGCGTGGCTGTCGGCCGCGACTCCAGAACAGGCACGTTCGCAGCTGCTTCAGCACGTCGGGACGATCGTTAACGCTGATACGAGGGCGCCGATCGAAGCCGATGCGTACGCGTATCCAAGCCGGTCTCAGCCGTTGGGAGCCCCGGATTGCCCGATCTTCGACAAGCAGCTGCACCTCCAGCGCTCGCTTCCGGCGAGTGGAACGTTCGCGTTCCTGATCGAATCGCAGATCCCAACATATGTGGCGGTCTATTGCCAGAACGGATATGCCTACAGAATCGAGGATCTGAACGAAAACAGGACTAACCGCTCGCCGGTGCAGCCCGCGCCTGTTGCCATGCTACCGTTGCGGCAAGCCGGGCTGAGAGGCGTTGATTCGAGCGTCATGCGGCGCGCGATCGATAGGCTCCTCGATCTTGCCTCCAGGGACTTGAAGTATTTCTCTGGCGCCGACAAGGATAGTTTCACGACGGCGCTAAAGGACCTGCCGACCGATGACCGAACCGTCATTGATGCGCTCCTAAAGCGAAGCGGCGTGTCTGGAGGGCGCGGTGGAGGGGTGCACTGATCGGCTCGGTCGTGTGTCGGCCCCACTCCATGTGCAATCGAGACAACGAAAGCAATGAAGGCACCACACCTGTTCATGAACTGACTCAAGGACGGGCCAACAGTGGAGCCCAGGGTGGTGAGGTGGACCGGACCTTGGACCGCTAGGCCGAGGATCGGAGGGGGTCCGTCCATCGAACGGAGATTTACCAGGCGCCGCACCGTTTCGGTGTTGGCACGACTTTCCAGCCACTCGGCCGCGACTCCGGACGCCGTCGTAGGCCGCACCGCGGCACGGGAAGAACGTTACGCCGCACGCACCCGCTCTGCAACTTCAGCGAGGCGCGCCCTATTCCTTGCTGCCGACATCGTGCCCCTCGAGAACGACAGTCACCGCTACAGGCTCGAGCGCCACGGTTGTCTCTGGTGGGGCGACGAATATGTGCGCTTCTTCAAGAAAGCGACTGAAGTACGCGGCGTGCGGATCTGTGGCGAACTCGCCTCCTGTGCGCCGTCGGTAGACGTAGCGTCTCACTTTGAACGGTGACCTCTTTGGCAACGGCTTGAACTCCTAGACCTCGCGAGGGCCTTCCTGTACCCTCATAGACTATCTCGTGCCTATCTGGTAGATAGGTAAACGCGGAGGTCGGTAAATGGCTAAGTTACGAAAGTTCACCCTGGATTTCAATGAGCGCTCGGAACGGTGGAGGTTAACTAATGACGGCACCGATCGGGTCGAGCGAACCTTTGGCAGGAAATCTCAAGCGACGGCGGGCGGAGTGCTGAAGCGGACGCTCGGCGCCGAAGGGGGATCAGTCAAGATCCAAAAAGAGAACGGCCGGTTTCAGGAGGAACGAACGTACCCTCGAAAGCGGGATCCGCGGTCGTCGAAGGGCTAGGATCGTCGGGGTCGGCCGGCGGATCGTCAAGGCGCCAGCCGATGTCCCCACCGATCGGCAGGCATCGGCTTGCGGGGCCGAGGAATCCACGACCGAGTAAATCGTAGGCTTCGTCAGGGCCCGGCGCTGCCAAGGCGATCGACCCACAGTTTTGGGTCAAGAAGCGCCCCGACAAGCCAACGTTCGTCCGACAGGCGTCGTTACCGCAGTGCAGGCCGAAGGGGTTCAAACGCCTTGGTCTGAGGCCGGAACTGGTCACTGTAGAAGGAACAAGACGCCCAGAGACCTGGAAAGGGCTATGGCGTAGCCGTTGATGGAGCCTGGCACTGCCACTAGAGCCGCCGGCCTACTCCTTGCCCTTCTGCGCTGCCAGTTCGACCTCGAGCCATTTACCATCCAGCCTGACCATCAGCTTGCCGACAATTCTCCCGTTGGCATTCGGTGTCTTCGACGCTGGCTGAAACCCAAAGTTTTCACCCGAAATCACATCAGTCCCCTGCACGACACGTATTGGGAGGCGAACTGTGTCCTTATCCTTGCCCGCTTGGCCAGATTGGGCCCAGAGACCAATGCCAACGCTCGGGCCTAGCAGCAGGCCGGCAGCGGCGGTAACTATCATTCGACGGTTCATGAGTATCCTCTCCGATCTGGTGCATCACGTCCTACAGACATATACTCGCTCACTACCATCACCTATTCCTGATGTAGCCTGTGCGGCGCCAGAGTGTAAGGTACTGGCACCATGTAGGCAAGTGGCCGAGCGGCAAGCTGTTGTCCAGATGTCTGGTCAGCGTGCGTACGCGCCTACGGGACACCGCGCAGAACACGGAGGATCTCTAGGTACCAATCTGACCCGCTGCATGACAGGCGGGCTAATGCCATGGCCGCTAGACACACCGGCTGGGCGGCGAGCCCGCGTTCAGCCCACCGGCGACCCACCTGGCGCACAGCTCGCAGCTAGCCTGTTTCATATTGTTCACAGCCTGAGGGATAAATGGCCGTTACCACAGAGGATATTAAGACTGCGTTCGGCGAGTACCTGCCATCTCTGCTTCGTGGCCTTGATGACACGAGCGATGTCCACGCGGCGATGGCAGGTTGTCTCGACGCCCTGAGACTCGGTTCTTTCTCCTGGGCTCGGTTGAACCAGTTCATGCATCGATGTTCCCAGGCTGGCATGAGCGAGGGCTGTTTTCGCTACTACTTCCTTGAGTCACCAAGCCGACACCCTTACCCCGTGGGGCGGGTCATGCCGGGGGCCGGCTATCGGCCACCACAGGGCCTGTCCGAGATCGCGACTCTAGAACAGGCTCATTGGGGCCTCCGGCGGTTCATATACGACGCCATGTTGTACTGGGGCAACTTCCGCCAAGCTTATCGGGATCTCCGCTTGCTATCGTACGAGGGCATCGTGGAGCTGTTCGCGGACAAACGCATCAACGAACATCGGATTTCGACGCGCGGCAGAGTTGTTGAACCCGCCCCAATTCCTCAGGACCATCGCTACCTAATTTCTGAAATGGCATGCAAGACCTATGAACCGACGGCGTCGGTTCGCGAAGCGAGTCACGTGCGGCTCGCGCTCGAAGCATTTCGGGCCCTCCGATCTGAGGGACCGCCTGTTAGCCCAGCCCTGCTACGAGAACGCACGAAACTTCTTGCTGAGCGCAGCAATCAGCTGCAGCTCTTCGAGCTGATGTTTGAGGACGCGCCGGCGATTCTCGATACCGAGGACGCTGTTGTTGCACTCTACTCCGGCCAGTGGGCCGCTTTCCAAGAGGCGCGAGCGAGGGCCCTACAGAACACACGCACTTACCTCTCGATCTGCAACGACCTTGACGTTTACGTCGCAACATCGATGCGCACGCGACAGGACTTTCGGGATATGGCCGCTACGTGTCAGCAGATTTTCAGTTCGCCATTACTCGCACGACACAATGTTCGGTACTTTGACCCGACACTCAGTGCGGCGGAATATCACGAGGACAAGGGCATTATCGAATGCCTGATGGTCAAGACTGCCAAAGTCGTTCTGTATTTTGCTCAACACAAGGAGAGCCTCGGGAAAGTCAGCGAATACGCGATGGGCCTCAGTTTAGGTAAACCTGTGATCATCCTGTGTCCTGACGATGGCCGCGGCCGAGAGATCTTCGCGTTCTATCGGGACAGTCATCCACTTTCTCGTTTAGTTGAGTTTCGGACGGGCATCGTTAACGGCGCAATGATCACCTATAGAGTGGACGACGTGATTGCGTTGTTGGATCGAATATTCACAAATGTGATGGAGTACGACTTGGCCCGCAAGGAAGGCACGGAGGCCTACTATCTGCTCCGCGAGCGGATCACAGGCACGACGGTCCGAGTGGTGACGGACAATAAGCTGCTGACGGAAGCGTTTTGGAATAACTGGCATGACATTTACTAGGCCTACGTCGCGTGGCTTGGCTGGTAGAGGCAGCGATGCTGATCCCCGATCATGAGACTGCCGTCGATTTCCTCAACTACGAGGCAATCGCCACAACCGTTGCCGAACTCCTCAAGAAGAACCGCCAACGCGCGCTGACGATCGGAGTTCACGGCGATTGGGGCGCCGGTAAGTCGAGCGTTCTGAAGATGGTCGAAGCCTCGATGGTCAAGGACACCAAGGTTGCGTGTCTGTGGTTCAACGGGTGGACGTTCCAGGGCTTCGATGATGCGAAGACCGTCCTCATCGAATCCATCATCACCGAACTCTCCAGAGAGCGCTCGGGCGTCGGCAAGGTGAAGAAGGTCGGCGCCAGTCTCCTCAAACGCCTCGATTGGTTGAAGATGCTTCGCCGCGGCGGCAGCCTTGCATTCACATTGGCGACCGGACTTCCGTCCCCTGACATGATCGCGTCGGCAATAGCTGGGATCGACGCCATGGCTGCTGGGGTGAAGACGATGTCGGCCGCAGACATCGAGGCAAAGCTGACCGAGGCCGCCTCATTTCTGAAGGCGGCCGAAGAGCATAGCGTTCCTGAAGAGGTGCACAAGTTCAGGGAAGAGTTTGTCGAGCTGCTCAAGGAAGCCCGGATCGAGCAGCTGGTCGTCTTGATCGACGACCTCGATCGTTGCCTGCCGGCGACCGCGATTGACACGCTCGAAGCGATACGCCTTTTCCTGTTTGTTCCGAAGACAGCGTTCGTGATCGGGGCCGACGAAGGAATGATCGAGTACGCCGTCCGTCAGCATTTCCCGAACCTGCCCCTGGTCTCCGGCCCCATTCCATACGCGCGCCACTACCTCGAGAAGCTCATCCAGGTTCCGTTTCGGATTCCGGCCCTCGGTATCCAGGAGTCACGTACCTACGTGACGCTCCTGATCGTCGAAGCCCTCGTCGGTGAGGACCACACTGGGTTCAAGACACTGCTTGGGAAGGCTCGCAAGAGTCTGAACCAGCCTTGGGTTGTCGCCGGGATAGCGGAAGCGGACGTTCGCGCGGTGGACGGCGCCAGGAAGGACGAGCTCGATTCCGCGCTCCTGCTAGCGCAACAGATCGGTCCGATTCTCGCTGAAGGCACCAAGGGAAATCCAAGGCAGATCAAGCGATTCCTCAATTCACTGTTCATTCGCGCGGCGATCGCCAAGGCGCGCGGTTTCACTGTCAACGAGGCGATTCTCGCGAAGATGATGCTCGCAGAGCGGTTCCAGCCGGACTTCTATGAGCAGATCGCGACCGCGGCAATGGTGGCACCCGACGGTCGTCCGACGGAACGTCAGGCACTTGAGGCCGCCGGCGTAAAGGGCGCGGCTACGCCAGGCGCGAAGGAGAAGCCGGCGGCATTGGACGCAGCGACGCAGAAATGGCTCGACCGCGACTGGTTACAGCGATGGCTCGCATTGAAGCCGTCTCTCGTGACGACTGATCTCCGGCCGTACGTTTTCGTGGCGCGTGACAAGCGCGTGCTCGCCTCGCCCGCGGACCCGACGGGCCTGGAAACGCTCGCCGAGATGCTCGGCGGCTCTGAAATGGCTGCGCGCACTGTGGAACAGCAGGTGAAGACTCTGGCGCCCGAAGCCGCCGCCCAGCTGTTTAGCTGGCTGCGGGAGCGCGTGGTTCGGCACGGTAGCTACGCTGCGCAGCCGCCCGGACTTGAGGGCCTGATGCTGATTGCGAAGCATCACCCGATGCACCAGTCGGAACTTCTGGGCCTTCTGGGGAGCATTCCTGCGGCTCAACTCGGGTTCTGGGTGGTTAAGGGCTGGAACGAAGTCCTTACCGATGGCGCGGCGAAGACCCAGCTTCGTGGCCTCCTCACGCAGTGGTCCACGCAGAACGAAAACACAGCACTGAAGAACGGTGCCGCTCAGGCGCTGGCGACCTCGACGAAGGGAGCCCGCTGATGGGGACGTCGGGATCGTCAGGCGGACCTGGAGGGCGGACACCACTGGTACCGTCGTGGCTGGGAAACAGCGAAGCCGGTCCACTGCCCGGCGGACCTGACGGCCCGCCGCCCGACGGAGCGCCGCCGGATGGGCAAGCCCAACCCGCGCCCGCCCCCCTCCCTCCCATTCCGGCGGCACCTCCACCTGCTCGATTTCAAAACGCGCGCCGGAACTTTTCAGCATTCGCAGGCTCAAGAGGGGGTGACCGACCCGCCCTAAGGCGGGCCGTTGGACATTACGTCCGGTCGGGCACGGGCGGGACACACAACGCGACAAGACGCATGGCCGTGTCTAGAGCGGCCGCGAGCAGCGCTCTCGGCCTGTTCCGGGGAATCCAGCGTAACGGGATCGAGACGACCCTACGTCGGCTCAATCTCCGCGATCTCGTTGGCCGGCCGCTGACCGATGTCTTTCTTGGGCTGACAGACATCATCTGTCCGGACGGCGGCTCCATTGACGAAGGCATTGCGCGTGATGCCTGGATCGAGACGGTCGCTGTGCTTGAGGAACTCGGCGTCGCTGAAGCCAACCTGACGACCGAGCAGATGCAGGAGATCTTTCTCGCGTTCGTCGCGCACACGATCGAAGCCCGCTTGTTTCAGGATATCGGTGTTAACGGCATTCAGATCGCCGCAGACCTTTCTGCGATTGAAGCCTTCGAGGCCCAGCTGCGCAGCTATGTCAGGCGCTCGGTCCGAGATTCGTTCACGAGCGACCTTGCGAACCTGCCGCAGTTCTCCGACAAGCAGATTCAGACGGTCGTAGACAAGACCTATGACGAGGCCTGGCAGATCCTTTTGACCATCGGAGAGGCGGAGCCGTGAGACGGCATAGCTTCATCGCCAGACTCGGACTTCGCGACACGGCTGTCGTTCCACTGCATATGGACGGGTCGCTGGAGACCGAGATCCGTTTCATCGCTGGCGACCGCAGACTCGATTTCGGCGTGGGCGACATGATCACGCGGCTGGCGGCTCGCGGCATCGTGCCTTCAGAGACCGCCGTAGATCTCGCGATTCTTGCCGCCTGCATTACGGCGGCCGACACAAGGATCGAACGCGCAGCCGATGCTCAAGATGGCTGGACTCGGGAGATTGATCTGCACATCCCCGTCCAGGACGCCGACGTTTGGACAGCGGTGACCCCAAGCTTGTCTCGCATTCTGAAGTTCCTGACCGGAGACCACTGGCGACTCTTCTTTCGAGCGCGCCATCGCGACCATGCGCAGCTCATTGTCCGGCCGGGAAACCTGATACAGCCAACCGTATCGAGTGTGTGCCTCTTCTCGGGAGGGCTCGATAGTTTCGTTGGTGCGATCGACCTGTTCGCAGCCGGCGAGTCGCCGCTTCTCGTCAGTCACTATTGGGAACTGAGCACCAGTTCGCAGGAGCTGTGCGCGAATCGCATCGGCTCGGTCTACGGCGCGATGCCTCCTCGGCACGTAAGAGCGCGCGTCGGCTTCGATGGCAACGACTTCAGCCACGAGATGGGGACGGAATCGACGACGCGCGGCCGCTCATTCCTGTTCTTCGCGCTCGCAGCGCTGGCAGCCAGCGGGCTCGACGGCCATCCGAGCATCTATGTTCCCGAGAACGGCCTGATCTCTCTCAATGTTCCTCTCGATCCACTCAGAGTCGGAGCGTGGAGCACGCGCACGACCCATCCCTTCTACATGGAGCGATGGCAAGACCTTCTGACTCGACTGGGCATCGCGGCCAACCTTGTTAGCCCCTATCGATTCAAGACCAAAGGCGAGATGCTGGCCGGCTGCGCCAACGAGGACCTCGTGCGGAGGTTCGCGAGCGAAACGATTTCCTGCTCATCGATTGCGAAGGCCCGGTGGAAGAGGCTCCCCCCGGGCCACTGCGGATTCTGTGTGCCGTGTCTGATTCGAAGAGCCGCCATCGCCTCGGCGTTCGGTGCAGATAGGACGAACTACACGATCAAGAATCTCCGCGCTCAGCCGCTGAACTCGAAGAGCCGTGTGGGCGAACACGTAAGATCATTCCAGATGATGGCGCGGCGGTTGCGGCGGCAGCCAAGCCTCGCCACAATGCTGGTGCACAAGTCTGGTCCCTTATCAGCGCACAGCGCCGGCGAAATCGATCAGTACGCCGATGTCTTCAGGCGCGGCATCGCCGAAGTGGAGGCGATCACGAGGCGCGTTGTCGTCGAGCCACAATGATGACTCCACCATCCGCTCAGGGCTTCGACTTTCATTGCCACGTTGACCTTTTCCCGGATCCCGCTGCGCTGATAGCAGAGTGCGACAGGGCGCGGCTCACCACGCTCGCAGTCACAACGACGCCGAGCGCCTGGAGCCAGAACCAGAAATGGACAAGTAAGAGCGGCCATGTGATTCCCGCGATTGGCCTTCATCCTGAACTGGCTGGCGAACGCCATCCTGAGATCGAGCTACTTGAACAAGTGTTGCCCCAGACGCGGTTCGTAGGGGAGATCGGGCTTGACGGCACGCCGCCGCACCTGAAGACGTGGGAGCTTCAATTGTGCGTGTTCACGCGCGCGCTCATAGCGGCAGAGCGACTCGGCGGCCGCGTCGTCAGTATTCACAGCCGGCGAGCCGGCGGCGAGGTACTGAAGACGCTCGCCGACCACACCACGCCCCTACGAGTACTGCCGATACTCCACTGGTTCGCCGGCAGCATTCGCCACGTCCACGAAGCGGCGAGCATGGGCTGCTACTTCTCGGTAAATCTGCCGATGCTGAGTTCCGAGTCCGGACTTGCTCTTGTCCGAAGTCTGCCTGCTGACAGGCTCCTCACGGAGACCGATGCACCCATAACGAGTGTCCCTGGCATGAGTCTGCACTCGCAGGTGGTTGGGGAGACGGTTCGCAGACTGGCAAAGGTCCGCGGCCTCGATTTGGACGAAACGGCACGTTTGATCGCAGCGAACGCGCAGCGCGTTTTCGCATTCGCAGGCCTAGAGTCACCAAGAGCCTAGATTGCGCTCTTGATGCTGTGAAGTGTGACGCCTCGTTGACCACTTGACCAATTCGGCCTCCATTTTCAGGACGCAGCATTGGTCGTCACATCCCGCTCTTTTCAGCTCAGCGTGGGCCCTTGGTTCTAGGAAGGCGACGGTCGGGAGTGGTCTCACGGACTTAGGAAGGGCCAGCAGCTCAGGCGGCGAAGAGAGCTCTAGACCCGCGGTCGCAGTGAAACTCATTCCCGAAAGAATGCTTCCCCCACGCCTGGCAGAAAACCACCCATGGACCTCGCCTGCTCGACAGCAGCAAAGGCCTCTGTGGCGGTCAGGTCCCCGGCTTCAACCGACTCACGAAGCAGGCCAATGCTGCCGCTCACGAGCAAGGAACCTATCTCGGCTATCAACACGCGTCTCGCGCGACGATCGTCGCAGCCCACCGACCAGCCGTTGGCGATTGCGGCGCACAAGCACTCAGTCTCACCGGGTCCGAGCCTGTGCTTCGATAGAAGTGCCAAATAGCTTGACGCCGGGATGTCGTCATCATCAGCCAAGGTGACAAGGCCACCCGATATCAACCGGTCGATATCAGAACGCTGCGGGCCAGATTCGCTTAGTACAATCGGCCCAATCCGAAATGAGCGGCGTCGCGAACGAAGGACCGTCGTGACCCTACCTCCGTTCAGAAGGTTGATCAGAGTACTTGCGTCAATGAGCGTAATCAATGAGTTGACGGGGCATTGCTAGACACAATCTCCGAAATCGACACACCCAGAATCGCAGAAGCCTTCCCGATCGAAAGCTGACCGGCGTTGATTCTTGCGATGGCCGAATCGAGGAGATGCCTCGGCAACGTGGGAATTCTAATCTTCGGACGCGGCGGGAGATCAATCGCCTCGGCCCTCTTCTCAGCGCTACCGAATCGCTCCTTAAGTTCGGCGTTCAGCGATGCCGCGCCGCCACGCGGCAACAGCTGCAGGTCCTCACAGCGCCTCGCAGCAGCTTCGAAGCTCACGCCGAATATCCTAGACAAGTAGAGCAACTCGATGTCGCCGACGCGATCTGGATGCACGGTCGATAATGATCGAATCTGCTTGAGCGCGATGCCGACACCTGATCTGGGCATCAATAGGCAAGACGCGAATGCATGGGCGAACCGCTCTTGAACAGTGCGTGACACTCGCGAGGCCAAGTCCTCTGTGGATGCATCGAGCAAGGCGAAGTCAGCTCCACGGTCTCGGTGCGCAACTAGATGACCTAGCTCATGGCCAACCGTAAATAGCATCCTCGGCGGAAACCTAGCTGACACGAAAATAAACGGCAATCCCCGAAAGTAGGCTGAAGCCCCGTCGATCTCGGACGTGTTGATAACTAAGAGGACCACGCCCAGACGCGCACCCAGTAGTTCCGGTAAGTCGAAGAACGGACCGACTTGGTTATTGTCGGCAAACATCTCGCGAAACTTCGTCGCAGCCGGCTCGGCCTCCGCGAAGTCATGCCTGGTGATATCAAATTCAGCAAGCCAAGGGGCCGGCTCACCTTGGTCGGCAAGGATGTCTGCGGAGTAAGCGATCTTGCGCGATAGCCGCATTGCCACATTGGCCGTGGTAGGTGCCGCGTTTCTAAACAAGAGGGCGGCGCCCCTCCCGGCATCAGCGGGCGGCACGAGATCATCTAGCTCCAGCCGTAGTGCGCTGGCAATCAGCCTTAATTCGCTCAGACTGGCGTCCCCTCCTTCCCTGATCGCATGAAGGCGAACCGGGGAAATGCCAGTCTTCCTGGCCAGTGACACCATGTCGGAAGAGCCGACGAGTTCGGCCAGTTTGTCCATACTCACCGCTTGATTTCGTGAATCCAGGAGACCAGATGCTGCACCTGCTCGTCCGTCATTCTCCGATGTCGCCCGATGATGTCGAACACGCGCCTGCCTGATCGATCGAACACATCACCTAGGATCTGGATCGTCTGATTCCTGGCGGTCTCGAACTGCTTTGGGGTCTCAAGAAACACAGGATCCCGGCCCACGATGTAGTTCTTCACCCGCGCGGCGAAATTTGAGTGGGTGTCGACGGAAACCTGAGAACCATCAGGGCCGACAATGATGTTTCCATCGATGCCTCCGTCATCACGACGGGTCATGCGGTATTCAGGAAAGCGCTTGAAAGCGGCCAGCGCGTCGATCTTCTCCGCAACCCTGAAACCGCCGACGACAAACTGTTTCTCTCCGGGCACGCGGCCACTGACCGCAAAAATGTAGTCGCCTTCTTCAACGTGCCGCCGAATGTGTGGAACGCAGGCGCCCAACGTGGGCGTCTTACCGAAGATCGGATCGTTCAAGACCCATCCGTGACCCGGATCTGCCCCCGCATACATCGTGTAAATGTAGCCCTTCATGATCTCCCATCCCAGAAAACGTTCTTGCCAATCGCCGCCTGCAGCATGCCGTCATAGTGCAGGCTGGTTGCGACGAACGCATCTCGCACACTGGCCTCGACCAGTGCTTCGCCGTGCAGCCGCACGGCCTCGTCGAGGACCGAAAATGCCCTTTCGGCGTGCGACTCGTCCATCGGTCCGTGAATTCGATATGTTTCAGCCTGCGAGGCTGTCATTCCGTACTTGGCCAGGTACGCTTCGTATATTCTCGGTGAGAGCTTGCAGTAGAAATGCTCGACGGCCCCGGCTCCGAGCATGTGACAGCCAGCCCCTCTAGCACTGATGTCCCGGTAGAGGGCCATTGCGGCGGCATTCCCGGGAGTAGGCCTCGCCGCGTTGATCGCCTCAAGCGTCCAGCCTGCTTCCCTCACCAGCCTCTGGATAAGTTCAAGGTGGCTTGGCCCGCTGTCATCGTGGGTGCACTCTTCGAGGTAAGTCTGGAGAAGCATTTCGAAGATTTGGGGGCTGCTGCCCTCGGCCTGCTCAAGTGCTTGGCGGCGCAAAGCCTGCCCAGCCCGCGTACGAATGCAATGCTGAACCTCGGCCCGGATTACCTGCTCGTGACTCAGGCTACCGGCAAGAACGGCCCTCCATAGGGGGTGCCGTTCAAACGGGAATTCCGCATAGGCTTCAAGAACCTGGTCCCTGGTCATCTTCGCCTTTTGTTCTAGGCATCGTAACGGGTGCTCAGTCAGGATTCAAGCAGAACGAGGCGTTCGACGTTGGTCCATGGGAGCAGTAGGACTCGGCAGGTCGTTCGCGCCGGATCCATGTTCCGGACGAGGCGTCGAACCTGTCGACAGAATCAGTAGGGCCGCTATCTCGCGCCAGAAGACGGGTGACGGCGCTCGTTTCCTCGACTCCCACTGGTAGACAACAGCCTTCCCTGCGGCGCCAATCCTCCTGGCCAGGCCCTCTTGCGTCATCGCCAGACCATGGCGCAGGCGTTTCAACTGAAGGTCGTAGTCATCGGGAACTGCAATCAGCGATGGTACCGAGATCGGCAGCCGAGTACGCCGATGGTAAGCGTCCATGAGAAACGCTCGTCCTGCTGCGCGCGTGGCACGCCGTGATGGCCGACCGTATACCGACCGTTTGCCGAATCGAACCTCCAGCCGGCCCCTTCGAGCAGCCAACTGCAGGGTGCTCTTGTGAACGCCCAGCTCGAGCGCCAATTGCGGAAGCGTGAGCAATTCCTGCTGTGCTGCTTGTTCGGCGGCGACGCGTCGCGTCCGCGCTAAGACGTCTGCGGGAACAGCCCGTCTGCCGCTATCCCACGCGCGACATGATTCGAGGGAGACGCCAACGAGTCCAGCAAGTTCTTCCTGGGAGCACCCTGCTTCTCGGCGCAGGTGACGGAAGACATTCATCGTGTCACCGATCACACGTTGCCACTGCCTAGCGCGCGGCGCAAGTCGACGCCGGTGATCCTCGGCATTCATGGCCGAGGGCCAGCTGATGGGTTTAGAACCTCATCTGACGGTATCTATCTGCAGGACCTTACCGTTCGCGAAAACAACCGCCCGCCCAGAATAGCTCCAGACCTCGACAGTCCCGGTGGACGATTCGCGCTCGAACTTTGACGAGGGCTGGCCAATTGCCATGATGACTTGCTCAGCCGTGAAACCGACGCGAGGCCGACCACGAAGAATATCGGCCTTGACGGCCAGCGGCCAAGATCTTTGCTGAAGATCTACTTGCGTCCTCGAGATCCGCAACAGATCCGAGCCCAGAACATTCGGGTTGTCTTTGATCGGGCCTTCGGTTGGAAGCCAGCCACACCGCAAGGGAGCATCAGGTGCTCCCTCCCGCCAACCGAGCTGAACCCAACCTTCCGTCCATTTCAGCAACCGTATCGTCCTTATCGGCTGCATTTCCTCCACGACCCGCGCGGTCGGACTGTCAGTAGCGCGAAGCTTCGCTGGCTCCGAGATCAGGTAGAGAATCGTTATCTCTTCCTTCAGTGGCCGGCACTCGTACACTCCCGGTGGGTCCTGTGGCACCTGACTCGGAAGGATAGAGCCGGTAGCAAAGATAAGACCGAAAACTAGCCTGATCCTCATGGTTTCGCTCCGCTCGTGAGTCGGCAGCCATGGTTCTTTTGTTGCTGATAGTCGATTGTTACTGATAGTCAATCGACACTGCAAGTCGATCGCAAGAGCCTTGGCTTTAGTGGCCAAGGAACGGGATCGGTTGCTCAGCGCTCTCGGTTCCCGAATCCGTCAATTGCGTGACGCAAAGGGCTGGACGCAGGAGACCCTTGCCGAGGCAGCCGACCTCGACCGTTCGTACGTCGCGGGTATAGAAGCTGGACTGCGGAATCCTTCAATTAGAGCGGTTGCCAAGATCGCTCGCGGGCTCCGCTGTTCCCTGTCTCAACTCCTCGAGGGCGTTTAGCAACGCCTCATAGACGTCAGAGGCATCGAGATACACCGGACCCTCGGAATCCTTGGCCGAGGATCGTCGTACCGTTGAAACCGATCGCACGTTCTGGACGATCGCGAGCGCGCCAAATTGCTGAGGAAAAACGCGAAATCAAAGACTTGCGAATTCTGGCGCGAACTTGGAAGACCGGTCACTTTTTTCGCCAGACATTCGCCCAGCGTTTTTCTGCGGATCAGAATTCGCGAATTCTCTAGGAATTGGCGCGCCCGGGAGGTCTCGAACCTCCGACCCTCGGCTTAGAAGGCCGATGCTCTATCCCCTGAGCTACGGGCGCGTGCGGTCATTGTACGCGCAGCGTCCCCGAACGGAGGTTGACGACGCGTGTCTCGCCGGCCTTGAGCGTGACGCGCGTGGCACTTCGACTGAGTGCGGCCAGGACTGCGGGATCCTGCCAGCTCGGCGACGTCTCGTCAGGAATCGTGGATACGAAATACTCACCGGGCGGAAGGTTTGCCAGGGCAAACGTGCCGGACGCCGAGACGCGGGCGTTGACCAGCCGCTGCGGCTGGCTGACCGCGCCCGCCCAATGCCGGATGTCCACGGAAAATGCAACGACGGTGGCGCGCGTGTCGATGTCGCCGCGGGCGTTGCGAACGGTACCGGTCAGTCGCGTCGGCTCGCCCCCGCATTCGATCATCAGGTCGGGGACATCTGCTTCGGCGATCGTCAGCGGCTCACCCGTGAAGTCGACGCCGGCAACCGAGACCGACGTGCACCAGGATCCCGTCGACGGATACGCCGCAATCAGATACCGGCCCGGCGCGATCTGCGTTGAAAAGCGATACTCGCGGTCGAGCCTTGGATTGACGACGCGGAACGGGCCTGGGTCGATCGCCTGTACGATGAGCTCGAAACTCTCTGGCGGGAGCACGCGATCGCCCTTCACGACAACGCGAGCCGTCAGCCTCGGCGCGATTCGCGCACGTACGACGAGGTCCGTCGTGTCGGCGCCGCCAACGGTGATCGCATCATTCGCCCAGAGCGCGGGCGGCGCTCCGGGCCTCGTACCGGTGCCGGCGATTTGCGGGGCCAGCACCCGTATCGAGTAGGCACCGGCCGGCACGCCGAGCGCCGTGAATCCTCCGTTGGCGTCCGTTTGCGCGCTCGCGGTTTCGTAGCCGAAGTCCTCGAGCGCGCCCGATGCGTCCGCGCGCACCAGGCGCACCGTGGTGCGGGCGAGCGGCCCGTCCGGTCCCATCAGACGCCCGGACACGGTCGACGCCGGGACTGGTCTGAGTTGAATGTCAACGCCGGTACGCTCCTCGCCGGCCACCACTGAAACGGCCTGAGCTTGCGATCGCGACCGCGCCGCCGGATAGAACGTCGTCTCATAGACGAGAAGCCGGCCGTCGGCCCGCGGGGCCAGCGGTATCGGAGAACGGTTGCTGGAGATGAGCGCGCTGTCGCCAACTTGAACGTTCCAGGGATCGCCGAGGGCTGTCGCCGAGACCGCGGCGCCGCCAAGGCCCACATCTGACCGCTCACGGACCGCCTCGATCGGAACCGTCGTCACGCGTGCGGCGACCATCACGATGTAGCTGCCAGGACGCAGGGTGAACAATCGGTAGGCGCCGCGGTCGTCGGTCGTCACGACTGGTCCGGATTGCGTCGGCAGCATCTCGACGGCGACGCCAACAAGCGGCTCTCCGTATTCGTCCACGACGCGCCCGCTGATTGAGGCGAACTTCCAAAGCGCAATCGACCCGTCGATGAACTGCTCATCAGCAGCCAGGTCGATGGAGAGCGGGGATGCAGACGGATGCGTCCGCCCGAAGGAGCCGCGCACGTACCCGAACTTTTCCGCGGTGAGCTGGTACCGCCCGCCCGGAACGTTGGTGAAAACAAAACTTCCCTCGGGGCTAGCCATGACGCGCGGCGCAACATCACCTGGGCCGGTGAGCGTCACCACGGCATCCGCAATCGGCCGGCCACTGACGCCATCGACGACAGTGCCGGCAATCACGCCCCGGCCCGGTGAGGGAGGCGGTGTGATCACCTGGGCGCCGGAGAGCGCCAGGACGCAGAACGCTTGAGACAAAGGACGCATGGGTCGGATACGGTCTGTTGGGGCTTGATGTTGCTATCAACCCATAGAGAACGGTTGGCGCGGATCAGGTCCCTTCGTTCGAAGTTCGAAGTTCTCAGTTCGAAGTTGCGCCGCCCAAGGGCGGCGGAAGTCTATCCCCTGAGCTACGGGCGCGTGCGGGCATTGTACGACTACCGTCGAAGTTCGAAGTTGGAAGTTCGATCAGCGGCGTCGCGCATCGAATGTTAAATGTTGTTAAATCTTTCGCGGAGACGCCTTCATGAAGGACCCACAGACCTGCCCCATCGAGCTCGAAACCGAGAAGATCGAGTTCCTGAAGGGAATCGCCGCCAAACACAGCCTGCCTGATATCGGCAAGGCCGTGCGGTGCCTCATCAACTACGCGCGCGAGAATCCCGACAAGCACGCCGACATCTTCGACGAGATCCGCTGCGTCGACTGCTGAACGCTGGCAACCTACCGCCGGCGCCGTCTCGGCCGGAAGCTCCACTTGCGGCCGGCGCCCGCGCCAGGCGCGCGCGACCCCTCTCCTCCGCCGCCGTGCGGACGAGGCGAGCCGCCGCCGGAGGGCTGCGACGGCTGGCTGTGGCGCCCGCCGGCCGCCTGTCGGTGTTTCTTCTCGTGCGAGCGCGACCGCTCCTGTGCCTTGCGGGCGCGGATCTCTGCAATTCGTTGCGCGATCGGTATTTCCAGCCGCCCGGATGGACGAGCGTTGTAATCGAAGTCCGGCACGGTCACGCGCGGCAGCGGACGGCCGACTGCACGCTCGATCGCCGCCAGCTCGTTCCGCTCTTCCGGCGCGACAAACGTGAACGCCTCGCCCGTCGCCTCCGCCCGGCCCGTGCGGCCGACGCGGTGGATGTAATCCTCGGGCACGAGCGGCACATCGAAATTGACGACGTGGCCGAGTGCGTCGACGTCGATGCCGCGCGCGGCGATGTCTGTGGCGACGAGGACCGGACACCGGCCGGCCTTGAAGGCGGCGAGGGCCTGCGTCCGCTGCCCTTGCGATCGGTTGCCGTGGATGCGATCCGCATGGATGCCGTCGCGCGTGAGCGCGTCGGCCAGCCGGTTGGCGCGATGCTTGGTGCGCGTGAAGACGAGCGCCTGTCGGATGTCGCCGCGCTTCAGCAACGTCACGAGCAGCGCCGACTTCAGCTCCTGGGACACAGGATAGACCGCTTGCGTGATGCCCACGGGCGGCAGCGACTGCCGCTCGCGATTGATCGACACGGGATTCTTGAGCATCTCCTGCGTCAGCGTCCGAATCGGCGGCGGCATCGTCGCGCTGAAAAACAGCGTCTGGCGTTTCGCCGGAACGTACCGGAGGATCTTGCGGATCTCCGGCAGGAAGCCCATGTCGAGCATGCGATCGGCTTCATCGAGCACGAGGTACTCGAGGCGATCGAGCTTGGCGTAGGGCGACCGGAGATGATCGAGCAATCGGCCCGGCGTGGCGATGATGATGTCCACGCCGCTGCGGAACGCGTGCTCCTGCGGTCCGTGGCCGACGCCGCCGAAGACGGCTGCGCCAGTGACCGGCGTGTGGACGGCAAGGTCCTGCATGTCGCCGAGGATCTGCGCGGCCAGCTCGCGCGTCGGCGCGAGCACGAGCGCGCGCGTCGTGCCGCGGGGCTTGTCGATGAGCGCGTGCAGGATGGGCAGGAGGAATGCGGCGGTCTTGCCGCTGCCGGTCTGCGCGCAGGCCAGGACGTCCTTGCCGGCAAGCGCCGGCGGAATCGCCTCCGCCTGGATCGGCGTCGGACGCACGAAGCCCATTTCTTTGATGGCGCGATGGAGGTTGGAATGGAGTGGAAGAGTACTGAAAGCCAAAACTGAGTTTCCTTCTTAGGGGGACCGTAGTCTAACGGGGCGGGCTTACGGGGCGCGCGTAGCCATTGTACATGCGAAACGCATTACTTCTTCTCCAAGGTCGCCCGCATCACCACCCACGCATTTGGATCCAGCACCACTGAGGCCGGCTCCGTCTCGCTTGGGAACGTGAACGACTGGCGCTGCTGCGTGAGTTGCATCAGGTGCGTCGTCCGCGCGACCTGCGGCACGGCTCCCGGTCCACCGCCTCGGCCAGCTGCCGCTGGAGCGGTCGTGCTGACCAGCAGTTCGATCGGCATGCGGTAGACACCCGTCGTCTGCGTCTGCTCGACCGTGACCTGGATCTGCTTGGCCGTCGCGTCGTAACTCCACGTCGCCTGCACCTGGAGCGCCCCGCCACGATTGAGCAGCTGCGTGAACAGCCAGCTCAAATCCTTTCCGTCCGTTGGGCAGCGAGTCGCCGCCGCCGCGCACGCCTCTTCGAACGCGCGGCGCAGATCGGCCGTGGTCGCGTTGCTGTCCTGGTAGCGGCGGTAATACAGGCGAATCCCCTCCCAGAACGTGTCGGTGCCGATGACGCCGCGGATGTTGTGCAGCACCTGCGCGCCGCCCTGATAGACCTGCGCGTTGTTGGCGATCACCCGGCTGATGTCCGCGAGGTTGTTGTGCACGATCGTCGAGGTCGGGTTCGCGATCGCATAGTTGATCGCCGTCGTCTTGCTCCGGCGCACGCCCTCGAGGAACGCGTCGCGGCCATCCTGGAATTCGGTGTACAGCAGCGCGAAGTAGGTCGCAAAGCCCTCGCTGAGCCAGACGTCATCCCAATCGCTTTCCGTCGCGGCGTCGCCGAACCACTGGTGCGCCATCTCGTGCGCGATGAGCTGCCGCCCGGCGCCGCCGCCCGCGCCGTAGCCATAGAAGATGCTCGACGCGAGCTCCATGCCGCCACCGACGCCGTTGGCCTGCACCTGCGCGAGCTTCTCGTACGAATACGGCCCGATGCGATCGATGAAGAACTCTAGGACCGGCTGCGTGTGGGCCCGGAATGCGTTGAGGCCGGCTTCCCGCTCCTGCGGGAATACCCACGATGACAGCGCGATCCCGCGGTACTCCCCGAAGTGATCCACCGCAAACGGCGCCACCGCGAGCGACATGAGCCACGTGCAGATCGGGACCGATTCCTTCCAGACAGTCCGGCGCAGGTTGTTCGGAAGGTCCGTCTCCTCGGTGAGCCGCCCGTTCGAGACCACCTGATAGTGACGAGGAGCCGTGATGACGTGGACAACGGGCGCCTTCATCGACGGATGGTCGATCGACGCGCGAAAGTTACGGGCTTTGTCGGGCCACGCGTTCGAAACGAAGGATCGGTCGCCGTGCCGGTTGTTCGCGACGAGAATGCCCGTCGCCGGCACGCCGCGGTAATTCACCGTGAACGACAAGCGCTCGCCCGGTTTGAACGCGCGCGGCATCGTGACGCGGACGCGGTCGTTCTCGTGCTGGAAGGTCAACGCCTGGCCGCCGGCCACGATGCCAGTGACCTTCATGCCCTTTCCGCCCTGCGGCGCCGGACCGCCGGCACGACCGCCGGATGGCTCGGCACACGGGTCCGCAAAGCCGCTCGCCAGCTTGCCGCTCCGCGGCTTCTCGCTGAACTGGCAGAGATCGAGCTCAATCGTGGTGACGCCGGCCGCGACGAACTGCACGTCGATCGTGTCGGCCACGACAAACTCGTCGCTCGCGTCCGAGAGCGTGATGTCGAACGTGTAGCCGGTGATCTTGATACCGGGCTGACGAGGGTACGTGTCAGCCGCAAGCCGCGACGTGAGGAACGCGACAACGGCCAGGACGAACAGAATTCGCGAGACAGCGCGTGCGACCGGGCTCGGCATGCGGCCCATTCTACGTCTCTCGTACGTAGCCGGCGGGCTTTAGCCCGCCGGCAGTCCGCAGGGCTGAAGCCCTGCGGCTACGTACTCCATGCGTCAGCTCTCGCGAAGCACCTTGACGATGTCGTTGCTGGCCGCGCGGCGGACCGGCAGCCAGCTGCCGACGATGCCGGTGACGACGGCGACGACGGCGGCCATCGACAGGCTGGAAACGTCGCGGTGTCCGACGCCGTAGACGAGATCGGCGAACAGCGGCGCGACGGCCATGGACAGCAGGACGCCAACGGGCACGGCCGCCATCATCACGATGCCGCTGGTCCTTGCGTGATGCCAGATAACCTGGCCCCGCGAGGCGCCGAGCGCCGTCCGAATCGCGGTGGCGCGACGGCGCTGGTGCACGACGAAGGCGATCACCAGATACAGCCCGACGGCCGAGAGCAGCCCGGCCGACATCGACAGCATTGAGACGAGTCCCGTTACGGCGACGAGCGCGCTGGTGGCGAGCTTCACGTTGTCGGCGATGAGGCGGATGTCGGCCACGGCTCTTCCCGGGCCCACCTCGTTGATCGCCGCGACGATGGATTGTTGAAGCGGCCGGGGATCGCCGGACGCGTGGACGGTGACGATGCCGGCGTTCTGGAAGAGGTTGCCGATGGGCGCGTAGATCTGCGGCCGGACGACGCGGCCAATCTCGATCGTCCGCGCGTGCCCCACGACGCCGACGATCTGCGAGTTCGGCAGCCCCCAGCCGAGCCGGAGCGTCTTGCCGATTACGCTGGCTTCGCCCGGAAACGCGGATTTCGCCAGCGTCTCGTCCACGATGATGACCGCCTGCGATTGCGCGTCCTCCTGGTCCGTAAAGTCGCGGCCCTGGACGACGGGAATATGGAGGCTGCCGAAGTACCCGGGCGTCACGGCCTGGTAGTTCGCGTAGGGCTCGAATGACGGTTCTTTCGATAGATCGGTCTCGTACCCGTCCATCATCACGGACCCGCTGAGCGGGATGTGGGTGATGACGCCAACCGCCGTGACGCCAGGCACCGCCTTGACGCGATCGCGGATGCGCTGGAAGAGCTCCGCGCGCCGGCCGTTGCCCGGATGGCGGCGGAAGTCGTACGGCACGCGGAACGTCAGCACGTTCGAATCGAAGCCGAGATCCACGCGCCCGAGCTGTGCCGCGCTCCGGATGAGCTGCACGCACCCGAACGCGAGCACGACGGTCAGCGCCACCTGCGCGCCGACAAGCGCGAGGCGCGAGACCGAGCCTTCGGCGCGTCCCCCCTGGACCGAACCGACGCGCAACGCATCCCACGATCCGCCGCGTGAGACCTTCCACACGGGCACGAGCCCGGAGAGCAGCAGCCCCGTGAACGCCAGGCCGGCGGAGTACAGCAGCAGATCCCAGCCGACGGCGATCTCGTCCCAGCGCGGCACGGTGCGAGGAATGACCTCGCGCACACCGGCGATGGCCGCCAGGGCGAAGATCGTGCCGAAGAACGCGCCCGTCGCTCCGAGCACCGCGCTCTCGGCGATGACCTCCTGCACGAGCGCGCCTCTCGACGCGCCCAGCGCCGACCGGACCGCGATGTCCCGCTCGCGGGTTCGGAGACGCGCGATCACGAGCGCAGTCGCGTTCGCGAGCGCGATGACGAGGAGGAGAACCACGGCGCCGACCGCGGCGCGGAGCGCCGGCTTGGTCGTGCGCGTCATGTCGTCGAGGACCGGCATAACGGTGTAGCGGACTCGCTCCTCGTAGAACTGCGGAAACTGCTGCTTGTTGTTCGCGGCGATCACATCGAGCTGGGCTTGCGCGGCCTCGAACGTCACACCCGGCTTGAGTCTCACGAGCGTCGGGAATTGCCAGGAGTTGCGGAAGTCGAACAGGCGCAGGGGCGTGTAGATGTCGATCGGCTGCGGCACCGCGCGGCCCGTGACGATCTTGAATCCTTCCGGCAGAACACCGACGATTTCGGTCGGGCGGCCGCTCAGTTGAACCACGCGCCCGAGGACCGACGCGTCGCCTCCGAAGTGGCGCTGCCACGCGTTGTAGTCGAGCATCGCGACCTGCGGGGGCGGCGGCGGAAGCGGGGGCGGCGGCGTGCCGGGCGGACGCGGCGGGAGCGGCGGCCCGGGCAGCGGGATATCCGATTCCTGAAACTTCCGGCCGAGCGCCGGCCGCACGCCGAGCATCGGCAGCATGCCGGTCGTGAACGACAGCGTCGAGAGCGACGTGAACTCCGGCCCGCTGCCGAGCGAGGCCTCGACCAGCCGCGTCTCGACCTCGACCGACTCGAACACCTCGGCGCGCCGCAGGTCCATCGCCTCGGCGGGCGACAGGCCCGGATGGGCGCGGAGCTGGCCGATGTCGATCCGCACGAGGCCGAGGCGCTCCGGCTCGCGGAAGTCCAGCGGCCGCAACAGCACGCGCGAGAACACGGACAACATCGCGGCGGCCGGACCGATGCCCACCGCGAGAATCAGCGAGACCGCAAGGGCGTAGCGCCACTCGTGCCGAAGCCGGCGTGCCGCCTGACGGATGCTCGTGCCGAGCCGTGTCATACGTTGCCTCCCTGTCGGCGCCGGGCCGGGGTCGCCCATCCGCTCGCGCACGGCGGCGATGGCGAACGCGACGGCCGTCACCCAGAACCAGCTGCGATTGAAGCGGCGGCGCGCGTCCACGCGATCCGCGAAGATCTCGGTCAGGTCGCCGATCACGGCGTCGCGTTCGCCCGGCGGCAGGCTGCTGCCGAGCAGACGCACCGCGGCGCGCGGCGGCGCGAGGGCGTTCACGCCTTCCCCTTGTCGAGCGCGACGCCGTCCCAGAGCCGGGTCAGCGTCCGCTGGGACTCGCGCAGCACTTTCAGGCCGGCGGCGGTCGGCGCGAAGTGACGGCGCGCGCGTCCGCCTCGCCGCGGCTCGGAATCGCCGAGCCTCGATCGGATCAAGCCCTTGGCTTCGAGCCGCTTGAGCGCCAGATAGACCGATGGCCGCAGGATGGCCCGCCGCGTGTGGCGCCGCAGCTCGTCCACGATCGGCACGCCGTAGCTCCCGGGTCCGAGACGGATGATCGAGAGGAGCACCAGGTGTTCGAGCTCGCCCAGCAGTTCGTGGCTCATGTTGGTTTTATATATCAACATGACTAAATCGCGCGACTGTGCGATGCCGAACGGACGCGCGGGCGGGTGACGGTCTATTTGTCTCGCGGGGCGACGTAACTCTTGCGGGCCCGCACCTTGAGGCCGGGCGTCGACACTTTCACTTCAATCTTGTGGGTCTTGCCGTCGCGGGCAGGCGGGGCATAGCCCAGCAGGTACTGACTGTGCAGCTCGTCGGCGACGCGCGCGAACGTCGCACCGAAGTCGTCCCGCGGCGACAGCTCGAAGTAGCCCCCGCCGGTCTCGATGGCGGCCTTGCCCAGGCCGGGGTCCGGCAGGTCGGCCACGAGCACCTGCATCGGATTGACGCCGGGCATGGGCAGCGGCGACCCGGAGCGGCTTCGCAGGCCGATCGCGTAGATCATGACTTCCTCGGCCGTGGCCCGCTCGATGATCTCGAGCTGGCTGTAGAACTTCTTCGTAAATCCAGGCGAGTCTTTGCCGTCGCTGAGCACCAGCACGACGTGGCGCCGGTCGTCCTTGGGATCGAAGGCGGACATCGCCTGATCGATCCCGCGCCACAACGGGGTGGGCGCGTCCGGCGGGATCTCGGCCGGCAGGGCCGCCTGCAGGGCCCTCGGGTCTTTCGTGAACTCCGGGGTGATGTCGATCGTGTGGCCGAACGTGCCCACTTTCGCGGCGTCGTCCGGTCCCAGCCGCTTGAATAGCTCGATGGACGCGGCGCGCAGCAGCGGCAGGTTGCGTTCCATGCTGCCCGAGACGTCCAGCATCACGATGAGGCGAATCGGCTGCGGGCTGTTGTCGAAGACGGTGACGGGCTGCGGCCGTCCGTTGTCGCGCACTTCAAAGATGTCGCGCGGCAGCGCCGTGGCGAGCCGCTCGTTCTTATCGAGGACCGTGACGAACACGCGCACGGTGTCGCCCGTGCCACGGAAGACCGTCTGTTGCGGATCGAAACCGGACGCGACCACGACGCCGCACAGCGCGGCCGCGATCGTCGCGACGAGCAGGACATATCGGCGTGTCATCGAAGACGACTCCGTATCGGCAGGACGGGCGTCAAGGTTCTGTCATATCACGAATGCCCCTCCGCAACCGGGAGCGGGCCTACGACAAACTCAATTCGCGCCCGATATACTGGGTGCGCACCATGCCTTCAGATACTGCCAACGTCGTCAGACAGCTTTCACGCGAGCTGGCGAACTTCGAGGATATTGCGAAGTACATCAAGCCCGCGCCAGGCGAGACGCCGCGCCTCGAGGGGATCGAGGTCTGCGGCGGCACGATGCCGATCAACGGCGTCATCGGCGGCGACCACCTGATCTACGTCGATTTCAAGCAGCGCTTCGACCTCGACGCGCGCATCGAGCAGGCGTCGCTGGAAGGCCGCGAGGACGTCGTCGAGAACCTGCGGCGCTGCCGGCGCATGGCCGGGATCGCGCTCCTCGACGTCTCGGGCCATCACATGACCGACGCGATGATGGCCGCGATGCTGCACCAGGCCTTCCTGCTCGGCGCGATCTACGAGCTCGATCAGTTCGGCCACATCACGCGGCGCCTGTTCGAGAACCTGAACACGCGGTTCTACCAGTCCTCGGGCGCGCACAAGTACGTCTCGATGATCTACGGTGAGATCTCGGAGGAGGCGCGATTCCGGTTCCTCTCGGCGGCCCATCCGTTTCCAGCCGTGTTCTCGAACGCGAACGACCGCTTCATGGAAGTGGGCGAAGACCTGCGCGTGTCGTTCCCGCCGCTGGGGATGGTGCCGTCGCTCGACGTGATCGACCGGAACCGCATGTCGAGCGTGCTCGGCTTCAAGGACCACTATCAGATGAACGAGTGGACGCTGATGGGCCGTGGCGACATCCTGCTGCCGCACACCGACGGGCTGGCCGAGCACACCAATGCGGCCGGCGAGGCCTACTTCCCCGCCCGGCTCGAGGACGTCCTGCGCCAGGTGAAGCACCTGTCCGCGCAGGAAATCTACGACGCCATCAAGGTGGACCTCGTGGCCTTCGGCGACCCGGCCGACGACGTGAGCTTTGTGGTGATCAAGCGGACGTAGGGGGTCGTACCTCGATCTGTGGAAAACTCACGGGACACGCCTGCCGACAAAGTCCCCTGAGTTTTCCACAGATCGAGGTACGACCCCTACGTATTCCAGCCACTCATCCGACCGCGCGTGCCGTCCGTGCACGGCGTCCATGTAGGCCGCCTGCAAACGCAGCGTCACGGGACCCGGGCGCCCGTCGCGCACCGGACGCCGATCGATCTCGATGATGGGCAGCACCTCGGCGGCCGTGCCGCAGACGAACGCCTCGTCCGCGAGGTACAACGAGTCGCGGCTGATGCGCCGCTCCTCCACCTCGAGGCCCATCTCACCGGCCAGCTGCATGAGCGTATTGCGCGTGACGCCGTCCAGAATGGCGTCGAGCGGCGGAGAGATGAGCCGCCCGCCGCGCACGAGCAGCAGATTGGCGCCGGTGCACTCGGCGACGTAGCCCTCGGGGTCGAGCATGATGGCCTCGTCGAAGCCGTTGCGGAACGCCTCGGTTTTCGCCAGCACCGAATTCGCGTAATTGCCGCACACCTTCGCCTTCGTCATGTTCGCGTTGGGATGGCTGCGGGTAAAGCTCGTCACGGTGGCCTTCACGCCCTTGCTGAGATCGCGCCCGGCATACACCGTCTGCTCCCAGACCGCGACGCCGACGTGCGGCTTCCCGGTGTCGATCGTGAGGTTCCAGCCGCCCTCGGCCAGATACACGAGCGGCCGGATGTAGCAGGCGCCGAATCCGTTGGCGCGGACCGTCTCGACCGTCGCGGCGACCAGCTCGTCCACCGAATACGGCACGTCTCGAAAGCCGAGGATCTTGGCCGACCCTTCCATCCGGACGAGGTGATCGCGCAGCCGGAAGACGGCCGGCCCCCTGGCGGTGTCGTACGCGCGAATGCCTTCGAAGACGCCGACGCCGTAGTGGAGCCCGACGGTCAGAAACGGCACGGTCGCGCGCGACGTCTCGAGCATCTCGCCGTTCAGCCAGATGTATTTGCTGTTCACGGCGGAAATGATATCGCTAGTCCGTCCGAAGTGTCTCCACCGGGTCCACGCGGGCGGCGCGGCGGGCCGGGATCCAGCTGGCCAGCCCGGCCGTGAGGAGAAGCACCGCCGCCATGCCCGCAAAGGTCCAGAGGTCCGTCGGGCTCACGCCGTACAGGACAGTGCTGAGATAGCGGCCGAGCGCCAGCGCCCCCCCAATGCCGAGCGCCGCGCCGACAACCGTCAGGCCCAGGCCGCCGCGCACGACCATCCGGACGACGTCGGCCGGGCGGGCCCCGAGCGCCATTCGCACGCCAATCTCGCGCCGCCGCTCGCCGACGAGCGAGGCCAGCACGCCGTAGAGACCGACCGCGCCCAGAGCCAGTCCAATCACCCCAAAGGCGCCGAGCAGCACGGTCAGCAGGCGCGGCCGCGCCATCGCGCGGCTGACCGCGTCGTCAAAGGTGAACACGCTCGTGATCGCCTGGCTGGGGTCGATGGACCAGATCGCCTGGCGGACGGCTTCCGCCATCGCGAGCGGCTCTCCCGCCGTCCGCACGACGATCGTCGTCTTGACACGCGTGTTCTGGAGGTTGTGGATGTAGATGGTCGGACGCGCCGGCTCGGCCATCGCGACCTGGCGAATGTCGTTGACGACTCCGACGATCTCGATCTGAGCGCGCCCGGCCAGCACGCTCTTCCCCACCGCCCGCTCGCCCGGAAAGTACTGTCGCGCAAACGCCTCGTTCACGACCAGGACGAGCGGCGCGGCGACGGTATCGCGACTCGTGTACTCGCGGCCATCCACCCGCGCGCCGATGGTCGCGAAATAGCCCTCGCTGACATGGATCATCGTCGCCGTCGGAGGATCCTGCCCCGGCGGCACCGGCCGGCCCGGCAGATTGAAACCGTTTCGCTCGCCGTTGCCGCGAAACGGCGGGTCCTTGACGGCGGCCGCCGATCGGATCCCCGGAAGCGTGCGGACTTTTTCGATGACCTGCTGGTAGTACGTCGCATAGCCGGCCGGGCTGTTCGGCGCAGAGGCGATCGAATGCCGGCCGGGGTCGATGGTGAATTGCACCGCCAGCAGGTGGTCCGGATTGAACCCGAGATCGACGCGATGCAGCGCCACCAGGCTGCGGCCCATGAGACCGGCGCCGAGGACCAGCATCATCGCGACGGCGACTTCGAGCACGACGAGCGCACGGCGGAGGCGGCTGTGACGGCCGCCGGCCACGCTCCAGCCGCGGTCGCGCAATATGGTTTGCACGCCCCCGCGCGAGAGCCGCCACGCGGGCGCGAGTCCGACCAGCACGCCGGTGATGAGCGACGTCCCCAGCGCGAACAGGATGACGGGCGCGTTGAGCGAGACCTCGGCCGCGCGCGGCAGCTGCCCCGCCGCCAGCGCGAGGAGACCCTGCAATCCGGCAGCGGCGAGCCCGATCCCCACGGCGCCGCCAATCACCGACAGCACGAGGCTCTCGGTCAGCAATTGGCGGACGAGGCGGCCGCGTCGCGCGCCGAGTGCGAGACGCACCGCGATTTCGCGCGAACGGCCGGCGGCGCGCGAGAGCTGCAGGCTCGTCACGTTGACCGTGGCCATCAGCAGCACGAGGCCGACCGTCCCGAACAGCAGGACGAGCCCGTCAGCGACCGGTCCGCTGATTACATCGGCGAGCGGGACGATCGTCGCGCTGTCCCATGCGCGGTCCTCCGGATACTGCCCGGCCAGTCGTGCCGCAATCGTGTTGAGCTCGCTGCGGACCATGTCGGCCGAGGCGCCAGCCTTCGCACGCGCGACCACGCTCAGGACGCGCACCTGTCGCAGGCGTGGAATGCCGCTGTCGGGAATGGTCGAGTAGGGCACGAACACGTCGGCCCCGTCCGTCGGGAATCGCAGACTCGGCGGCAGCACGCCGATCACCTCGTGCGGGCGGCCGTTCAGCGAAAGCATCGAACCGATGACGGCGGGCGACGCGCCGAACTCGCGCATCCAGAAGCCGTGTGTCAGGACGACGACTGTGTCGCGGCCGCCGCGCACGAGCTCGTCCTCGCTCGGCAGGCGACCCGCGCTCGGCTGCACGCCCAGCGCAGGAAAGAAGCCGGGGGTGACAAACACCGCGTCCAGGCGCCGCGGCTCGCCCCGGCCGGTGAGGTCGACGCCGGTCGATCCTTCGGCGTAGAAGTAGCCGCCAAGGTCCTCGATGTTCTCGCGCTGCGCGCGCCAGTCGTCCAGGTCCACGGGCGAGACCGAACCGCGCAGCATGTCGGCGGACCGGTTCGCCGAGTACGCCGCATACAACCGCTCCGGGTTCGGAAACGGCAGCGGCCGGACGAGCACGCCGTACACCAGCGAGAAGATCGCGGTGTTGGCGCCGATGCCGAGCGCCAGGGTGAGCGTGGCGGTCGCGGCGAACGCCGGCGACTCCCGCAGCCGGCGGAGTGCGTAGCGAACGTCCTGAAGGAAGTCGCCCATGTAGTTCCTCCTGCGCCGGGTGGTCTCAAGGCGCATATCGACGCGGGTCATGTACCGGCGCGCGTCTTCGAGATCGCCGAATTCACGGAGCGCCTGCCCGCGGGCCGCCTCACGGTCCAGGCCCCCGGCCATGAGATCGTCCGCCCGCGCCTCGAGGTGGAATTGCAGCTCGGCGTCCACGCTGTCGTCGGGACGGCGCGTCACGGCCTCAGCACCGCGGACACGGCCGCCGCGTAGCGGCGCCATGTGGATTCCTCCGCGCGGAGGCGCCGCCGGCCCTTCGGCGTCAGCTTGTAGTAGCGCGCGCGTCGGTTGTGCTCGGACGCGCCCCACTCCGCGTCCACGCAGTCGGCCGCTTCGAGACGCCGCAGCGCCTTGTAGAGCGGCGCGTCCTCGATCTGCAGCGCGCCGCCCGTGCGGTCGTGCACCCACCGCGCCACCGCATAGCCGTGACGCGGGCCGCGCGCGAGCGCGCGGAGGATCAACACGTCGAGCGTGCCCTGCAGCAGGCCCATCTGGTCGGCGGCCACTGTGTTACCTTACCTGGTAAGGGGAGCCAGGACAACATGACCGTATTCGCACGCGCGATCGTGGTCGCGCTCGCCGCCGTTTTGCCGGCGCAGACGCCGCCGTCACCGCCGACGCCTGCTGCATGGCTGCAGTGGGGCGGCCCGACGCGCAACTTCGTGCTCGCGCCCTCGAACCTCGCGACCAGCTGGCCCGCCGGAGGACCGCGGCGCCTCTGGACGCGCACGCTCGGCGAGGGCCACTCCTCCATCCTGGTGGACGGCGATCGGCTGTTCACGATGTATCGCCTGCCGGGTCCCGGGCGCGCGCGCGGCGAACGCGAGGCCATCGTCGCGCTCGAGGCCGCCACGGGCAAGACGATCTGGCAGGAGGAGTACCCGGCGCCGGTGGCGGGCCTCGACTTCGAGTACGGCGCGGGCCCGCACGCGACGCCGCTCATCGTGGGCACCCGCCTGTTTGCGGCGAGCACCCTGAAGGGAATCTTCGCGCTCGACAAGACCACCGGAAAACGCCTGTGGTCCCACGACCTGATCAAGGAGTACAACGCGCCGATGCCCGGCCGCGGCTACACGTGCAGCCCGCTCGCCTACCGGGATCTCGTGATCGTCACGGCCGGCGGCCCGGGGCAGACGGTGATGGCGTTCAGGCAGACGTCAGGCGAGCTCGCGTGGAAGGCGGGCGACTTCACGGCCGCGCCGGCAGCGCCGATCCTGATCGACGTCGACGGAGAGACCCAGCTCGTCGTGTTCGGTGGCGACGAGATCGTCGGCCTCGATCCGGCGAGCGGCCGGCGCCTCTGGAGCCATCCGCACAAGACGGAGTGGGGTCTGAACATCAGCACGCCCGTGTGGAACGCCGCCGACCGATCGCTGTTTGCCTCGTCGGCCTACAGCACCGGCAGCCGAATCCTCGACCTGCGGCACACGGCGGGCAAGACGTCCGTCACCGAGCGCTGGTTCAGCAACCGCATGCGCGTGCACATCGGCTCGGTCATCCGGACCGGCGGGCGGGCGTACGGATCGAGCGGCGATTTCGGTCCGGCGTTCATCACGGCCGTGGACGAGAAGACCGGCGCGATCCTCTGGCAGGACCGGTCGTTCGCGCGG
>Ga0137326_1000099_pt1 | contig 32351 bp, 27 predicted proteins | sample EasRivERMZT500_2_FD_102292 | JGI IMG/M metagenome (GOLD analysis project Ga0137326, IMG submission 102292) | Soil microbial communities from meander-bound floodplain in the East River, Colorado, USA - East River MetaG ERMZT500_2 | ecosystem: Environmental > Terrestrial > Soil > Floodplain ... | reverse complement strand
CGCCGCCCCTCGCTGCAGCACGACGTCGGTGAATCCGCCGGTCGAGGCGCCGATGTCGAGCACCGTGCGACCTGTGACGTCGACGCCGAACGCATCGAGTGCGTGCGCCAGCTTCAGGCCGCCGCGCCCGACCCAGGGGTGGTCAGGTTGCCGCAGGATGACGCGGGCCTCGGCGTCCACGAGCGCGCCGGCCTTGTCGATTCGCCTGTCGTCCACCGTGACGTCCCCGGCGAGCACCAGGGCGCGCGCCCGCTCGCGCGAGGCCGCGAGGCCGCGGGTGACGAGGAGCTCGTCGAGTCGGACGCGGGCCAAGGCTTAAGTCTCCCGCTGGAGACTCCACTCGGCAATCTCGCCGAGCCGGCCGGTGAGGCCGGCGCGGGTCACCGCTGCGATCGCCCGACTGACGGACTCGGCAGCCAGGCGCCGCGACGCCACAACGCCGAACAGCGCAGGGTAGGTGAGCTTGCCGGCCGCGGCGTCCTTGCCCGCGGTCTTGCCGAGCACGTCTTTCGATCCCTCCACGTCGAGCACGTCGTCGATGATCTGGAACGCGAGTCCGAGCTCACGCGCGTAGGCGTCGAGAGCCTGGATCACGGACTCCTCCGCGCCCACGCTGATGCCGCCGAGCACCGCCGCCGCGCGGATGAGCGCGCCGGTCTTTCGTCGATGCATGTCTTCGAGCGCCGCGTGATCCGCCAGCGGCATCGCGCGATCGCGCACGAGCCCGGCGGCCGCGAGGTCAATGCCCTGGCCGCCAACCATGCCCGCCGCGCCTGCGGCGGCGGCGAGCACCCGCACGGCCGCCAGCCGGCGATCGCGCCCGGGGTCGCCCGGACCCGGCTCGCGCGGAGTCGCCGCCGGCCCGGCGACATGCGCGAAGGCTTCGGTCAGCAGCCCATCGCCGGCAAGAATCGCGAGGCCGTCCCCGTACACCACATGCGTCGTCGGCCGTCCGCGCCGCAGCGCGTCGTCGTCCATGGCCGGCAGGTCGTCGTGGATGAGCGAGTACGAGTGAATCATCTCGACGGCGACGCCGAACGGCATCGCCAGCGCACGGGCGGCCTCGGGTGCGAGGCCCGCGGCGGCGCCCGCACTCTCAGCGGCGGCCAGGGTGAGGCACGGGCGGAGGCGCTTGCCGCCACCCATGAGTCCGTACCGCATGGCCTCGACGACGAGCGGCGGCGCGTCGCTGCCCTCGAGCGCCCGATCGAGGGCGTGCTCAACGGACGCGCGAAGGTCGTCGAGATACGCCGCGAGACTCGGAGGCGCGGTCCGCACGGGCAGGTTACCGGTCGTCAGGATCGATGAGGGCCGAGCCATCCTTCAAGTCGCCGCGCTCGCTCAGCACCTCGATGCGCTGCTGCGCCGCACCGAGCCGATCGTGGCAGTACCGCGAAAGGGTCACGCCGCGCTCGAACAGCGCGAGCGACGTCTCGAGCGGAAGGTCGCCTTCCTCGAGCTGCTTGACGATCTTCTCCAGCTCGGCGATCGCCGATTCGAAATCCTTGATCGAATCCGTCATGTTGACTCAACGCGGCAGCCGATGTCGCCGTCGGCCAGCGTGACGCGTACGGCGTCACCCGGCTGCACTGCGGTCCGGGTCCGAATGATACTCGTGCGGGCGTCGTTCCAGCAGACCGCGTAGCCGCGGCCGAGCACCGCCAGCGGGCTCAATGCGTCGAGCCGGCCGCCCAGCTGGCGCACCTGCGCGTCCGCGCGGGCGTGCCTCGTGCCGATGCGGTGGCGGAGCCGGTCGTCCGCGCGCTGCACGCGGCCGACGAGCGCCGCGAGCACCTGGCGGGCATCCCGACGCTCGAGCCGCCGCCGAAGACCGTCGAACCGGTCGCGGTGGCGATGCGTCGAGGCGCGCACGCACGCGGAGAGCCGCATGCCCAGCTTGTCCACGTCGCGATCCCGCAGGGCCACACGGACCGGCCACTGTCCGAGCCGCAGGGTCAGTCGTCCGGTGGTCTGCCGCCCGCGTTCCATCGCGCGCGCCAGGGCCTGCCGGAGCCGCTGGTCCGCGCGGCCGATCCGCGCCAGGAAGTTCTCGGCGCGATCGACGACGATCTCCGCGGCGTTCGAGGGCGTGGCCGCGCGAACGTCCGCCACAAAATCGGCGATCGTGAAGTCCACTTCGTGGCCGACCGCCGAGATCACCGGCACGGGGCAGGCGGCAATCGCGCGCGCGAGCGTCTCGTCGTTGAAGGCCCAGAGATCCTCGGCCGAACCGCCGCCACGGCCGATGATGATCACGTCGACCTCCGGCACGCGCGCGATCGCCTTGAGCGCGGCGGCCAGGTCCCGTGCCGCGCCGTCACCCTGCACGCGCGCGGGCCGCACCACGACACGCGCGGTGGGGAATCGCCGCGTAATCACCCGCAGGATGTCGCGGACCGCCGCGCCGTCGAGAGACGTGACCACGCCAATCCGGCGGGGGAGAACGGGCAGCGCACGCTTGCGCGATGGATCGAACAGCCCGTCGGCCTCCAGCCGGCGTTTCAGCTGTTCGAAGGCCGCCTGCAGCGCGCCCAGTCCGTGGGGCTCCACCGCGTCCACGACCATCTGGTACTCGCCCTTCACCTCGTACACGCTGATGCGCCCGCGGGCGACGACGTGCATGCCGTCCTCGAGCTTGAACTTGAGCTGCCGGGCGGTCGTGCGAAACACCACGGCCCGGAGCTGCGCGAAGTCGTCCTTGAGCGTGAAGTAGACGTGGCCCGAGCTCCAGAGCCGGCAGTTCGAGATCTCGCCCTCGACGTGCACCATCCCGAAGCGGCTCTCGATACACGCTTTGAGCCGGGCCGTGACTTCGCTCACCGACAGCGGCGGCGGTGGCGATGCCGGCTGATCGTCAAATGGCAGGTCGAGCCACCCGGTCATGTCATCGGGTCCGGGCGGGCTGCGCGACCAGAGACTCGATCTCGCGGGCCGACAGGCTGATCCGGTCGATCGCCGTGGCGCGTCCCGTGGTCTCGTCGGCCGTCACGACGACGCCGTGCAGCCGCGGGTTTTCCGTCGCGGTCTCGAATCGCTGCGGAAGTCCGGTGAGAAAGCGCTGAATCACCGCCGACCGCTCGACGCCGATCACCGAGTCATGCGGCCCGGTCATCCCGACGTCGGTGATGAACGCGGTCCCCTGCGGCAGCACGCGCTGGTCTGCCGTCTGCACGTGCGTGTGCGTGCCGACGACCGCCGTGACGCGGCCGTCGAGGTACCAGCCCATCGCCACTTTTTCGGACGTCGCCTCCGCGTGAAAGTCCACGAAGATGACTCGCGCCTCGGGCGCCGCCGACGCGACCTCGGCCAGCACGACGCGGAACGGATCGTCGATCGCCGTCATGAACACGCGACCCATGATGTTGACGACGGCCACGGGCGTGCCGCCGCTCGTGCGCACCACCACCGAGCCGCGACCCGGCGCGCCCGCCGGCAGATTCGCCGGGCGCAGCAGACGCGGGTGCTCGGGGATGTAGGGCAGGATCTCCTTCTTGTCCCACGAATGATTACCGCCCGTCATCACGTGCACGCCGTGCGAGAAGAGGTCGTCGGCCACATCGGGTGTGATCCCGAAGCCGGCCGCCGCGTTCTCCACGTTGGCGATCACCAGGTCGATGCCGTGATGCGCGACGAGCGCCGGCAGGCCGCGGCGAACCAATTCGCGTCCCGGCCGGCCGACGATGTCGCCAATAAACAGGAGGCGCGTCACGCGCGGCTCACGGGGATGCGGAAGATCTGACCGCGACGATCTTCGAGGCGCGGCAGCACGACGCGCAGCTGGCCCCCCGTGACGAAGGCTTGCGCGCGCGCGGCGTTCACCGCGCCCACGAGCCGCACCGCCCGCGCGAATCGTCCGTAGCTGCGTTCGGCGAGATGAAACCGCGCGCTGGTGTCCGGCGGCGGCGAGAGCTTCGCGCCGACGAGGAGCAGCGTGCCGCGGCGCAGGGCGACGCGCACGGCCTCCGGCGTGACGCCAGGGATGTCGACGACGACTTCAATGGTGGTTGCGGTTTCGACGACGTCGAGCGGAGGCCGGCATTCGGCGTTGAGCGCCGCGGCGCCGGGTACATCGCGATCGAGCTCCGACAGCAGCCGTCGCGCTTCGAGCGCCATGTCGGCCGCGTCGCCGGCAGCGGCCGTGAGATCGATGTGAAGGGGATCGACCACCGTTCATCCGATTCTATAGGCGGACGCACACACGGCCAGGACCTCGTCAGCGGCACTGGCGGGGCAGCGGGCGATCGGCGAAAGGGTTCGACTCCAGATAGGAAAGATATGAGTGCATTGACATCAGATAATCTGTTTGACATTAACTAAGGCTGTGTGTCACGATGCATCTCGTTCGGCGCCTCCGAATGGAAGCGCCAGGAGATTTAAGGAAGTGAGAACAGCTATGACACTGACCCGTTGGAGTCCCGTTCGTGATTTGGCGGCCATCGAAATCGATCGCTTGAATCAAATGTTCGAGGCCGCGTTTGCCGGTGAGCCGCTTGCCTCCGGCGCCTGGGTGCCGGCCGTCGACATCTACGAAACGGCGCAGAAAGACGTCGTCGTCAAGGTCGACCTGCCCGACATCAAGCGAGAAGCCATCAAGGTGACGTTCGAAAACGACGTCCTCTCGATTGAGGGCGAGCGGACGCTCGCGACTGACGTCCCCCGCGGCGAGTATCACCGCGCCGAGCGCGGCTACGGCATGTTCCGCCGGAGCTTCACGCTGCCGGCCACCGTTGATGCCGCCAAGGTCAACGCCGCCTACCAGGATGGCGTTTTGACCGTGACCCTGCCGCGGCGTGAAGAGACGCGGCCGCGCCAGATTCAAGTCAACGCCTGAAAGCCGTTCATAGGTTCATAGGTTCATTGGTTCATGGGTTCATGGGTTCACCGGTTCGAACCCATGAACCCGTCGTCTTTTCTTCCTGCCTTGACGTAACCTCTGCCCGGTGACCGGCTGGGCTCACGCGCTGCTGCGCGTCCATCTCTTCTTCGCTTTCTCCGCCATTGCGGCGTTCTGGATCGCGGCAAGCGCGCCGAAGGGCGGGACCCGGCATCGCTCTGCCGGCCGCTGGTTCTCGCGGCTGATCTACGCGGCCGCGGCTGCCGGCGCCGTCCTGGCTCTCGCGACGCTCATCGCACCCGCCTCGGTCCGGCCGCCCAATCCTGCCGCTTCAGCTGCCGAGCTCGAAGCGACCGCGCGGCAGACGTGGCAGCTGATGTGGCTCACGCTCTACGTAGTCGTGATCATCGTGTCACCCGTTCAGCATGGTCTGGCAGTGGTCGCCGCGGCGGGACAGCCGCCGCGCCTGCGTACGTGGCCGCACCTGACGTCCTGTCTGCTCGCCATGCTGGGCAGCGCGGCGCTGTTGCCGATCCTCGTCGTCTGGCAGCAGGTCACGTGGCTGGCGCTGGCACCGATCGGGTTTGTGGTCGGATTGCGTCAGATGGCTTACGCCGCGCGCCGGGAAGCCACGCCGGCGGAATGGCGGCGCGAGCACCTCACCAGCCTGCTCACCGCCGGCATCACGCTGCACACGGCGTTGCTCGTGTTTGGGACCTCGCGCACGCTGCACTTGCAGCTGCCGGGTTGGCAGATGTGGCTGCCATGGGTCGTGCCGGCGCTGTTCGGTCTCCCGCTGATCTTCTGGCTGCGACGGAAGTAGCTACCGGACCGCACGCTCGAACGCGTCGGCGGCTCGCAGCATGGTGGCTTCGTCCCAGGCGCGTGCCGTCAGGTGCAGGCCAATCGGCAGGCGTCCCCGATCGACGGCGCACGGCACGCTGATCGCCGGCAGGCCGGCCAGGGGCGCGCTCACCGTAAAGATGTCGGCCAGATACATCTGGATCGGGTCGGCCTCGCGTTCGCCGAGTTTGAACGCGGGCGTCGGACTCGTCGGCGTGGCGACCACATCGACCCCGGCAAAGGCCTGCTCGTAGTCGCGGCGGATCAGCGTGCGCACCTGCTGCGCTTTCAGATAGTAGGCGTCGTAATACCCTTCACTCAGGACGTAGGTGCCGAGCATGATGCGGCGCTTCACTTCCGGGCCGAATCCCTCGTGGCGGGCGCGCTCATACATCTCCCGCACCGACGTCGTGCCGCCGGCCCGGCGTCCGTACCGCACGCCGTCGTAGCGCGCCAGATTCGAGCTGGCCTCGGCGGTCGCCACCAGGTAGTACACGGGAATGGCGTAGCGGCTGTGCGGAAGCTCGACGCTCGTCACCGTCGCTCCCAGGCTGGTGATCACCTTCAGACTCGCTTCGAATGCCTCGGCGACTTCAGCATCGACACCGTGTTCGAGCAAGTGCCGAGGCACGCCGACACGCAGGCCCTTGATCTGTCCATCGAGCGCGGCGCTGAAAGACTCGACGGGTCGGGCCGCCGATGTCGCGTCCCGCGGATCCGATCCGCAGAGCACATCGAGCGCCAGCGCGGTATCGGCGACCGATACCGCGAGCGGTCCGATCTGATCGAGCGATGAGGCAAACGCGATGAGGCCGTACCGGGAGATCCGGCCGTAAGTCGGCTTGACGCCGACCACGCCGCAGCAACCGGCCGGCTGGCGAACCGACCCGCCGGTGTCTGACCCGAGGGCCAGAGGCGTCATGCCGGCCGCGACGGCCGCAGCCGAACCGCCGCTCGATCCGCCCGGAATGCGATCCGCGGCCCACGGATTCAGCGTGGGTCCGTACGCCGAATGTTCCGTGGAGGAGCCCATCGCGAACTCGTCGCAGTTGGTCTTGCCGACGATCACCGCGCCCGCCTCTTCCAGGCGCGTCACCGCGGTCGCGTCGTACGGCGGGTGGTAGCTCTCGAGGATGCGGGACCCGGCCGTCGCCGGCATGTCCTTGACGACGATGTTGTCTTTGATGGCGATGGGGACGCCATGCAGCGGCCCGGCGGGAGAGGAGCGGGCATCGAGCGCACGGGCCCGAGCCAGCGCGCGATCCGCGGCGACGTGCAGGAACGCATTGAGGCTGCCGTTCGTCTGGTCGATCCGATCGAGAGCCTGACGGCAGGCGGCCTCCGCGGAGATCTCGCGGCGGGCGATGGCGTCGCGGAGCGCGATCGCTGAGACCGGCCCCACGTTACAGGACCTTGGGGACGCGGAAGAGGCCGGCCTCCAGCGCCGCATCCGGCGCGCTGCGCAGCACGTCGCCGCGGTCCAGGGAGCCGGACGGCTGGTCGTCGCGTCCGCTTGCGCCGCTGCCAAGCGGGTGCACGGTCGGAGGAATGCCGGTGGTGTTCACCTCCTGCACCTGTTCCGCGTAGTGGAGGATGTCCGCCAGCTGTCGCGAGTAGAGCGCGATCTCCTGATCGTTCAGCTCGAGATGCGCGAGCGCCGCGATGCGCCGAACGGCGTCCGGCGACCAGCTGGATGACATGGTCAGGATGCTAGCATGGTCGTCATGCGTGTCTTTGCAGCCGCGGCTGTGGCCGCGTTCGTTTCGCTGCTGCCCGTGTCGCTTCAGGGTTGGGGCATGGAGGTCCACCGCGAGCTCACGCGTCGATCGCTGCAGGGCCTGCCGTCGGAGCTGAAGCCGTTCTTCGCGGTCCAGCGCGATTTCATCGTCGAACATACCGTCGATCCGGATCTCTGGCGCGTCGTCGGCCTCAAGGGCGATCGCGGCGACGAGGATCCCAACCACTTTCTCGACATCGACGGCCTCGACGATCCGCCGCCGTTCGGGAACGTGCCGCGCGAGTGGCCGGCGTTCGTCGCGAGGTATGGCGCCGAGCGCGCGAATCGCGCGGGCCGCCTGCCGTGGCGCGCCGAGGAAATCTATCAACTGCTCGTCGCGCGGTTCCGCGACATCGCCAAGGGCACGCCGGCCTACGCCGCCGACAACGCGCGGTATCTCGCGGCGGTGCTCGCGCACTACATCCAGGACGCGCACCAGCCGTTCCACGCCGTGGCCAACTACGACGGCCAGCTCACCAATCAGCGCGGCATTCACTCCCGGTTCGAGACCGAGCTCGTCCTGCGCAACCTTGGCGCCATCTCGTGGACCCCGGTGGCGATCAAGCCCATCGCCAATTTCCGTGAGTTCATGTTCGAGACGATCGTCACGAGCGCCTCGCTGACGAAGAGGGTGCTCGACGCCGATCGCGAGGCGGCGGCGGGGCGCGAGCTCTACGACGATCCCTATTTCGCCGCCTTCTTCGCCAGCGCGCGTCCGGTGCTGGATCGACGCCTGAACGAGTCCGCCGGCGCGCTGGTGTCCGCGATCGTCGCGGCCTGGACCGAAGCCGGCAAGCCTGTCCTCCCGGGCGCGAAGCCGCCGGAGCCGGCTCGCATCCGCCGCTCGGTCCAGTGACCCTGGACGTGTTTCTCGTGCCCGTGGGCGAGTCGCGCCACGAGCTCTACTGTGAATCGACGCACGACGATCCCATCGCCGGCACGGAGCCGCCCGCGGAGTCGGCGTCCTGGTGGCAGCGGCAGATCGCCCGATTCCGCGCGACCCTCGCGGAAGCAGAGGAGGAGCGGCGCCGGCGCGATCGCGGCGAAACCGACCCGGCTCGCGGCGGCCTGTGGAGCGCCGTCATGCGCCGCATCGCGGAGACGATCGCCGAGCAGCGGCTCCTCTGGCAATTGCGGAAGCAGAGCGACGCCCGCCTGATGCATCCCGATCGCATGTCCAGGGACCGCGCCGTCGAGCTGATGCGGGCCTCCCTGACCAAGGACCTCGCCAAGCACCGGCGCTGGTGTGTGATTGACTCTCTCCTGACGGCGATCCTCGGACCGCTGTTCTTCTTCGTGCCCGGGCCGAACGTCGTCTCGTGGTTCTTTTTCTTCCGTGCGATCGGTCACTACCTGGCGCTGCGGGGCGCGACGCACGGCCTCGGCGTGACGGCGTGGCAGACCCAGGCGTCTCCGGATCTCACCGCGCTGGCGGATGCGCTGCGCCTGCCACGCGACGAGCGACGTCCACGGCTCGACGCGATCGCCGCCGCGCTCGGACTCGAACATCTGACGGGCTTCGTCGAGCGCGTGAGCACGCGCGCGAAGTAACGCGAAGCCACCGGAGCCGGGTTATACTCCCGCCGCCGTGATTCTCCGCGAGCTCGCCGAGCGGCTGCAGTGTCGTCTCGAGGGTGACGGCGGCATCGACGTCACCCGTGTCGCGGCGATCGACGAGGCGGGACCCGGCGACCTCACGTTCCTGTCCAATCCCAAATACGCGTCGAAGCTGGCCGGCACGCGGGCCTCAGCCGTCCTCGCGGACGACACCGTGACGGGCGCGCCGTGCGCCGTGCTCCGCACGGCGCAGGTGTATCTGGCGCTGGCCGAGGCCGTGTCGCTGCTGATGCCGCGCGCGCGGCCCGCGCCCGGCCGCAGCCCGCTCGCCAGCATCGATCCGACGGCACAGCTCGGCGCCGAGGTGTCGATCGGGCCCTTTGCGGCCGTCGGCGCCCGTGCCCGGATCGGCGCCCGGACCATCCTCCATCCCCATGCGACCGTCGGACCCGACGCCTCGATCGGCGATGACTGCGAGATCCACGCGCACGCGTCGATTCGCGAAGGCGTCAGCCTCGGCCACCGCGTCGTCGTGCAGGACGGCGCGGTCATCGGCAGCGACGGGTACGGCTTCGCGCGGCGGCCCGACGGCACGCACCGCAAGATTCCGCAGGTCGGCGGCGTCGTCATCGGCGACGACGTCGAGATCGGCGCGGGGACGACGATCGATCGGCCGGCGATCGGCGAGACGCGCATCGGCGCCGGGACGAAGATCGACAACCTGGTGCAGGTCGCGCACGGCGTGCGGATCGGCCGCGACGTCCTGCTCGCGGCGCAAGTCGGCATCGCCGGCAGCACCGTTCTCGAGGATGCGGTGATGATGGCCGGCCAATCGGGCGCGGCCGGACATGTCCGGTTGGGCGCAGGCGCGACGGTGCTCGCGAAATCCGCGGTAACAAAAGACGTCGGGGCGGGCGAGCAGGTGGCCGGGATCCCAGCCGGCGACGCGGCCGAGTGGCGTGAAGCGTCCGTGGTGCTGCGGCGTCTGCCCGAGCTGCGGAAGACGGTCGCGGCGCTCGAAGCGCGCCTGGCCGCGCTCGAAGCGCGCCTCGGCCGCCAGAAGTGACTTCCGACTTCAACCTATAATCAGAGGCATGTTTACACGCACGCTGGCGCTGGCGGGCGCCTTGATCCTGCTCGCTGGTGCGGCCGGTCGCGATACGCTCGTGCGGCCGCCCAAGTTCAACTACACGATGACCACGCTGGCCAACGGCCTGCAGGTGGTGTATCTCGAAGACCACTCGACGCCGATCGTGCATCTGGCGCTGTGGTACCACGTCGGCTCGAAGGACGAGAAGGCCGGGCGCACCGGCTTCGCGCATCTGTTCGAGCACTTGATGTTCAAGGGCTCGCGCAACGTCCGGCCGGACCAGCATCCCTCGTGGATTACGAGCGTCGGCGGGCAGGCGAATGCCTTCACGGATGAGGATTCGACGGTCTACTGGGAGACGGTACCGGCGCAGTACCTTCCGTTGATTCTGTGGCTCGAGGCCGATCGCATGGCCTCGCTCGAGGTCACAGAAGAGAAGTTCACGACCGAGCGCGAAGTCGTGCAGGAAGAACGGCGGATGCGGTTCGAGAACCAGCCCTTCGGTCGCCTGCCGGAGATCATCTTCGACAAGGCGTTCGAGGTGCACCCGTACAAGCACCAGACGATCGGCAGCATGGCGGATCTGCAGGCCGCGTCGATCGCGGACGTCAAGGGTTTCCACTCGACGTACTACGTGCCGAACAACGCGACGCTCACGCTCGTCGGCGACTTCGACACGAAGCAGGCGCAGGCACTGGTCGAGCAGTACCTCGGCCGCGTGCCGCAAGGGAAGCCGGTGCCGCGCGACATCCCGAAGGAGCCGCAGCACAAGGAAGAGTCGCGGTTCACGGTCAACGAGTCCTGGCCGCTGCCCGCCGTCGTCGTGTCGTACCACATCACGAATGACGGGCACCCGGATGCCTACCCGCTCCACATCCTGGCGAAGATCCTCTCGGACGGCGACAGCTCGCGCATCTACCGCGCGCTGGTCTACGAGAAGCAGATGGCGGTGGCCGCCTTCGGCGAAGCCAAGCTCATCGAGCATCCCAACCTCTTTTATGCGGTGGCCATCGTGGCGCCCGGCCGCCGGCCGGACGACGTGCAGAAGGAGCTGCAGGCGCAGCTCGATCGCATCAAGACCGAAGGCGTGACGGCCGACGAGTTGAGCCGCGCCAAGCGGCAGTTTGCCCGCGACTACATCCTCGGGCGCGACAGCGTCCAGCAGAAGGCGCTGCACCTCGCGCATGCCGTGGTGATCCACGACGACATCAAGACCGCCGACGGCGAGTTCGATCTCTTCCAGAACGTCACCGTGGCGGACGTGCAGCGCGTGGCGAAGACGTACTTCACGCCGCAGTCGCGGATGCTGCTCACGATTCTGCCGCGGGGCGCCGAGCCGGCGCCGGCGGCGGCAGGAGGCGGCCGATGACCCGCCTGACCCGTCTTCTCGTTGTCGCCGCGTCCCTCGTCGCCCTCGGCCTGCCGGGCGCGGCGATCGCCCAGTCGCAGTGGCCGACGAGCCGTCCGCCCGCACCGCTCACCGCGAGACCGGTCTCGTTTCCGCCGTACCAGTTGAAGACACTGGCCAACGGGCTGCAGGTGCTGGTGGTGCTTCACCACGAGCAGCCGTCGGTCAGCTTCCGGTTGCTCGTGCGCGCGGGCGCGGTGCAGGAATCGGCCGCCAAGCCGGGCGTCGCCAGCTTCGTCGCCTCGCTCCTGAACCAGGGGACGACCTCGAAGTCCTCCGGCCAGATCGCCACGATTGTGGATTCGGCCGGCGGCCTGCTCGGGACCGGGTCGCTCAACGAGCTGTCGTACGTCAACGGCGCGGTGATCAAGGACCAGATCGACCTGATGCTCGCGACGGCGTCCGACCTCGTGCAGAACCCGGCGTTTGCGCCGGAGGAAATCGAACGCCAGCGCAATCAGATGTATTCGGCCCTGAAGGTCGGTTACGACGATCCGGACTACGTCGCCGACATGGTCTTCGAACGGCTCGTCTACGGCTTCCATCCGTACGGCCGGCCGAACCAGGGCACGCCGGAGTCCATCGCGAAAATCACGCGCGACGATCTCGTGGCGTATCACCGCGCGTGGTTCGTCCCGAACAACGCGCTGCTGGCCATCGTCGGCGATCTCACCGCGGCCGAGGCGTTTGCCGCGGCCGAGAAGGCCTTCGGGGGCTGGGCGAAGCGCGACGTGCCGGAGGTCAAGAACGTCGAGCCGCCGCCGCCGGCGCGGCGGGTGGTCATCATCGATCGCCCGGGATCGGCGCAGACGGAAATCCGCGTCGGCCATCTCGCCGTCCCGCGCACGCATCCGGAGTTCGTGCCCTTCGATCTGACGATGCGCGTGCTTGGCGGCGAAGGGGCGAACCGGCTGTTCGGCGTGCTGCGGAGCGATCGCGGCCTCACGTACGGCGCGTCGGCCGAGCTGCATTCGTTCAAGAGCAGCGGCAACATCGTCGCGGAGACCGACACGCGATCCCTGGCGACCGGCGAGGCGCTCCGGCTGATCGTGAACGAGGTGTTCCGGATCCAGCGCGAGCCCGTCGGCGCCGGCGAGCTCCGGGGCGCGCAGGACTATCTGTCCGGCAGCTTTCCGTTGACGATCGAGTCGCCGTCGGCCATCGCGCAGCAGGTCCTGTCGCACCTGTTCTACGGGCTGGACCTGAAGGAAATTGAGACGTACCGCGATCAGGTGGAGCGCGTGACGCCCGCCGACATTCAACGCGTGGCCCGGCAGTTCCTGAAGCCGGAGCAGCTCTCGATCGTGCTGGTCGGCGACGCGAGCGTCTTTGCCGAGCAACTCAAAGGCATGGGCTTTGCCGATTTCGAGCGCATCCCGATCGGCGAGCTCGACCTCAACGCGCCGTCGCTGCGGCGCCGCACGCCGCCGATCTCCCGCGAGAATCCGCCTCCCAGGTGAGCCGGCGCGTCCTGGTGTCGTGCGGCGAGGCGTCCGGTGATCTCTATGCCGGCGCGCTCGTCCGGGCGATGCGAACGCTCGACCCTTCCGTGACCGTGTCCGGCTTCGGCGGCGCGCAGCTCGAGGCGGCGGGCGCGACGCTCGTCGGAGACTACCGCGGCATGTCGGTCACCGGGCTCGTCGAGGCGCTGGCCGTGCTGCCGCGGTCGTATGCGATGCTCCGCCGCCTGCGTGGAGCCGCGGCCGCGGAGCCGCCCGACGTCTTCGTCGCGATCGACTTCCCCGATTTCAACTTCCAGCTGCTGCCGGCGATGCGCCGTCTCGGCGCCCGCATCGTGTACTACGTCAGCCCGCAGATCTGGGCGTGGCGCGCGAGCCGCGTCCAGACGCTGCACAAGTTCGTCGATCGGATGCTCGTCATCTTCCCGTTCGAGCAGCCGTTCTACGAGGAGGCGGGCGTGCCTGTCGAGTTCGTCGGGCACCCACTCATTGATCTGGCAGTCGCGAAGGCGCCGCGCGAGGTCTGGCTGCCGAGTGTCGGTCTCGACACGGCCAGGCCGGTGGTCGGTCTGCTCCCGGGCAGCCGTCCGAACGAACTGAGCCACATCCTGCCGGTGCTGGCGGCCGCGGCCCGGCCGATCGCGGATGCGATCCCGGGCGTGCAATTCGTCGTCGCGCGGGCACCCGCGCTGGCCGACGCGCTGTTCGAGCCCGTCGCCGCCCTCAAGTCGGCCGGCTTGCCGTGCGTCATCGTTGAGCACGCGACGGACGAAGCGCTTGCCGCCGCCGACGTCGTGGTCACCGCGTCCGGTACCGCCACGATTCAGACCGCGTTGCACGGCACGCCGATGGTCATCGTGTACCGCCTGTCGCCGTTCACCTATGCCATGGCGCGCCGGTTCGTGCGGGTCGGCACGTACGGCATGGTCAACCTGGTGGCCGGGCGGAGCGTCGTGCCGGAGCTGATTCAGGATGCGTTGACGCCGGAGGCGGTCGCGCGCGAGGTCGTGTCGCTGCTGCGCGATCGGAGCCGGCGCGACACGATGCGCCGGGATCTGGCGGACGTCCGGGCGCGCCTTGGGGGACCGGGCGCGTCCGTCCGCGCCGCAAAGGCAGTGCTAGACTAAAAACCCATGCGCAAAGCCGCGCTTCTGTTGATCGCGTGCGCGTGCGCCGCCGTGCCGCTGTCGGCGACGCTCGTCGTGCCTGCCGAGTTTCGCCAGGTGGTCGCCGAATCGGGTCTGATCGTGCGCGGCACCGTCACGGACGTGCGCGCGATCGAAGTCCGCAACGTCGGCGTCGAGTCCGTCGTGACCGTGGCGGTCGAGAACGTCATCAAGGGACAAAGCGACCGCTTCATCTACCTGCGCGTGCCGGGTGGGGAAGTCGGACGTTACCGGTTCGTCATGGTCAGCGCGCCGGTCTTCCGCGCCGGCCAGCGCGCGATGCTGTTCCTCAAGCGGGGCACGGACAACATCTGGCGCCCGTTCGGCCTGAATCAGGGCGTCTTCCGCATCCATCCCGATCCGGCGACCGGTCAGCCGGTGGTACCGCCTCCGCTGGTGAGTGGCCGTACGGCGTCGGCCACCGGGCCGGCGGTCCGCGGTGATCCGCGCAGACGTCTGATGTCGATCCAGGAGTTCGAGTCCCTCGTTCGCCTGGTGTTGCTGACACCGCCCGGGCAAGCCGTGCCGCGAGGTGGCCGATGACCGCGCGCCGCACCGCCGTCTTCGCCGCGCTCGGCCTCGCCCTGATGCTCGCGACAGGCGTGGACGCCTATCTCCCGTTCGGCATCCGCTGGCTCGACAGCGCGATGCCCATCCGCTACTACGTGACGAACCGTGACGTGCCGGGCGTCACCGCCCCGCAGCTGCAGGAGGCGACGCAGCGCGCGTTTGGCGCATGGAGCGGCGTCTCCACCGTCGATATCGGCGCGCAGTTCGGCGGATTCGTCAGCAACGAACCGCTCGTCTCCGACAGCACGTCGGTCGTCGGCTTCATGGCGCGGCCCGATCTCGATCGCGTGCTCGGAATGGCTTTCTTCGAGTACGACCTGACGACCGGCGTCATTCATTCGTCGGACGTGTTTCTCAACTCGACGTTTCCCTGGTCCGTGGCGGCGAACGGGGAGGCCGGGCGCTTCGACGTGCAGTCGGTCATGACGCACGAGCTCGGGCACTTTCTGGGCCTCGGCCACTCCGCGATCGGAGAGACCGAGCCGGCCGCGGGCGGCGGCCGCACGATCCTGGGCAAGCGGGCCGTGATGTTTCCGATCGCGTATCCGCGCGGCAACATCGAGGACCGCACGCTCGAAGCCGACGACATCGCCGGCATCTCCGACGTCTATGCGACGCCGGACGCGAACCGGAACCTTGGCGCGATCAGCGGACGGGTGACGCTCAACGGCGTCGGTCTGTTCGGCGCCCACGTCACCGTGTTCAATCCGAGCACGGGCGCCCTCGCCGCCGGCTACACGCTCGACACCCAGGGCCGATTCGTCATCGCCGGCCTGCCGGTTGGCACCTACATCGTGCGGGCCGAGCCGCTCGACGACGTGGACCTCGACAGCGTGTTCGACGAGGACACCGTGGTGAACATCAACTTCCGGCCGATGTTCTACGAGAAGCAGGTCGCCGTGCCGCCCGGCGGCACCGGCCCCGGCATCGAGATCAAGGTGCGCGCCAAGTGAGCCGCGCGATCCGATGTCTGCTGATCGTCGCGGCCTCGCTTGCGATGCCGGCGATCGCGGCGGCCCAGACACCTGCGGCGGCCCAGAAACCGGCGGCTCAGAAACCGGCGGCGCCGAGCAGCGGAAAGGAATTCGTCGTGGGCGGCTCGTGGCTCGGCCCCATGGGGATGGGAACCAGCAGCGCCGAGCTCCTGCGGTCCAACGGCTCGACGCTGACGTTGTTCGACACGGACAACTCGCTCGGCTCCGGCTTTGGTCTCACCGGCGGCGTGGGCTTCGAGTTGACGAAGTCGATCTGGATCGAGGTGCTGGGCGGCTATAGCCGCGCGACCCTGCACAGCGAGATTTCCGGTGACTTCGAGGACGCCGACGTCGAGCTGCTCTCGGCGGACATCTCGCGCTTTTCCGTCGAAGGCGCGGCGCTCTGGTACTTCGCCGCCGGCGGCGCCAACGCGTGGTTCGCGCGGGGCGGCGGCGGCTGGGGACGCGAGCTCGACCTTGGCCGGGCGCTGGCCGAGGACACCTTCCATGGCACGGCCGGCTTTGGCTGGCGGCATTGGTGGGGTCAGCCGAAGGGCCGCACGCGATCCGGGCTTCGCGCGAGCGGCGGCGTCGAGATCCGGACCGGCGGGTTGACGCTCAGCGAAAGCAGTGTCCGCGTCGGCCCGATCGCGGCCGTTCACGTTTTCTTTGGATTCTGATGTCTCTCAATTCGTTCGGCACGCGACAGACGCTCACGGTTGGCACCCAGACGGTTGACTACTTCAGTCTGCCGGCGCTCGAGCGCGCCGGATTCCCGCGCGTCAGCCGGCTCCCGTTCTCCATCAAGATCCTGCTCGAGAACCTGCTGCGGCGCGAAGACAACGCGTTCGTCCGGCCGGACGACGTCAGGAAGCTCGCGGGCGCCGGCCAGTCGACCGCCGAGATTTCGTTCATGCCCGCGCGGGTCCTGCTGCAGGACTTCACCGGCGTGCCGTGCGTCGTCGATCTCGCGGCGATGCGCGACGGCATCGCGGACCTCGGTGGCGACCCCGCGAAAGTCAATCCGCTGCAGCCGGTCGAGCTGGTCATCGATCACTCGGTGCAGGTCGACTACTTCGGCCGCACCGACGCGCTGCAGCTCAACGCCGATCTCGAGTACCAGCGCAATCGCGAGCGGTACGTCTTTCTCCGCTGGGGCCAGCGCGCCTTCCGGGACTTCCGCGTCGTGCCACCGGCGACCGGCATCGTGCATCAGGTCAACATCGAATACCTCGCGCGCGTAGTGTGCCTCGGCGACGTGGCGGGCCGCCTGACGGCCTATCCCGACACCGTCTTCGGCACCGACTCGCACACGACGATGGTCAATGGCCTGGGCGTGGTGGGCTGGGGCGTGGGCGGCATCGAGGCCGAGGCCGCGATGCTCGGCCAGCCGAGCTCGATGCTGATTCCGCCCGTTGTTGGATACAAGCTTACGGGCCGGCTGCCGGAAGGCACCACGGCGACCGATCTCGTGCTGACGATCACCGAAGCGCTTCGGAAGAAGGGCGTCGTCGGCGCGTTCGTAGAGTTCTACGGACCTGGCCTGGCGCATCTGACGATTGCCGATCGGGTGACGCTCGGCAACATGTGTCCGGAGTACGGCGCGACGGTCGCCATCTTCCCGATCGACGACCTGACGCTCAGCTATCTGCGACTGACCGGCCGGGACGCCGCGCAGATCGAGCTGGTCGAGGCGTACGCCAAAGCGCAGGGCTTGTTCCGCACGGCCGAAACGCCCGACGCCGAGTACACCGACACGCTCGAGCTGGATCTCGCGTCGGTGGAGCCGAGCCTCGCGGGTCCGAGGCGGCCGCAGGATCGGGTGCCGCTTGCTCGCGCGCGCGCGTCGTTCGCGTCGGCGCTCCCGGACTTGCGGAAGGGCATCAAGGCGCCGCCGGCTTCGGCGGGCTCAGGGCGCCCTTCGACAGGCTCAGGGCAGGGTGGCACGGCGGTGGCCGAGGCCGTGAAGACGGAGACGCAGCTCGAGCACGGCTCGGTCGTCATCGCCGCGATCACGAGCTGCACCAACACCTCCAACCCGAGCGTGATGATCGCCGCCGGGCTTGTCGCCAGGAAGGCGGTTGAGCGGGGACTCAAGAGCCGCGAGTGGGTGAAGACCAGCCTCGCGCCCGGCTCGAAGGTCGTGACGGAGTACCTCACGCATTCCGGCTTGCAGAAGTACCTCGACGCGCTCGGCTTCAACCTCGTGGGCTACGGGTGTACGACGTGCATCGGCAACAGCGGTCCGCTGCCTGAGGACATCGCCGCCGAAGTGCGCGACCGCGGGCTCGTCGTCTGCTCGGTGTTGTCGGGCAACCGGAATTTCGAAGGACGCATCCAGCAGGACGTCCGGGCGAACTACCTGGCGTCGCCGCCGCTGGTCGTCGCGTACGCGCTGGCCGGGTCGCTCAACGTCGATGTCACGACCGAGCCGCTCGGCAACGGCAGTGACGGTAAACCCGTCTTCCTCAAGGACATCTGGCCGACCTCGCGCGAGATCCAGGAGACGATGCTGGCGTCAGTCAATTCCGAGATGTTCCGCGCGCAGTACGCCGGCGTTTTCGAAGGCGATGCGCGATGGCGCGCGCTGCCGGCGCCGGCGGGCGGCCGGTTTGCGTGGGAGCCGGCCTCGACCTACGTCCGCCGGCCGCCGTTCCTCGAAGGGATCACGCGCGAGCCCGCGCCGCTGGCCGACATCCATGGCGTCCGGGTGCTGGCCGTCCTCGGCGACAGCATCACGACGGATCACATCTCTCCGGCGGGCGCGATCAAAGCGGACAGCCCGGCCGGACGCTACCTGCAGGCGCAGGGCGTGACGCCCCGGGACTTCAATTCGTACGGCGCCCGCCGCGGCAACCATGAAGTCATGATGCGCGGAACGTTCGCGAACGTCCGCCTGAAGAACCAGCTCGCCCCCGGCACCGAGGGCGGCTGGACGACCTATCAGCCCGGCGGCGAGGCGATGACGATCTACGACGCGTCGGTGAAGTATCGCGACGCGCGCGTTCCGCTCGTCGTGCTGGCCGGCAAGGAATATGGCTCCGGGTCGTCGCGCGACTGGGCGGCGAAGGGCCCGATGCTGTTGGGTGTACGGGTGGTCATTGCGGAGAGCTACGAACGCATTCACCGCAGCAACCTCGTGAACATGGGCGTCCTGCCGCTCGAGTTTCCTGCGGGCGCGTCGGCGGCGTCACTGGGCCTGACCGGGCACGAAGTGTTCGATTTTGCCGGCTCGGGGCCGGGCCTCGCCCCTCGGTCGGCCGTCCAGGTAACCGCGCGCCGCGAGGACGGGTCCAAAGTAGAGTTCACGGCGCGCGCCCGGGTCGATACTCCGGAAGAGTTGACTGCCTTCCGGCACGGGGGCATCCTGCCGTACGTGCTCAGGAGACTGGCCCAATGAACCGGCGGACCGCGATTGTCACGTTGATTGGATCGACGGCAATCGGGGTCAGCCTGCTCGGGGCGCCCCAGCGCGGAGGCGTCGGCGGCCAGCCGCCTCCCGTCGGCGGGGGGCGCGCGACGCAGCCGCCGCCCGGCGGACGGCAGGGGCAACCGCCGCCCGGCGGACGGCAGGGACAACCCCAGACGCAGCAACCTCAACAGCAGGCGCCGGTGTTCAAGGGCGGCGTCGAGCTCGTCCAGGTGGACGTCGTCGTCCGCGATCAATCGGGTCTGCCCATCCACGGGCTGGCCGCCGAAGACTTCGTGATCCTCGACCGCGGCAAGCCGGTGCAGGTGGCGACATTCAAGGCGGTACGACGCGACCGCGATGCCGTGCCGTCATTTGCGAGCAGGTTTCCCGCGTCCACACGGCTCGATACGTCGAGCAACCAGACCTCTCAGGCCGGCCGGATCATCGTCCTGGTGCTGGACGACCTGCACGCGTATCGCGGCCGCGATGAGGTCGTGAAGAAGATCGCGAAGGAGCTCGTGCAGAATCTTGGCGACGACTCGCTGATGGCGCTGCTCATGACGAGCGGCGACTACAACGTCGAGATCACCGAGGACCGCTCGCGTCTGATGGCCGCGATCGACAAGTTCAAGGGCGCGCGGCTGATCCGCCGGCCGATGCAGGCGGTGGACAGCCGTCGGGGCGGGTCAGAAGGGCGCCAGGGTGGCGACCTGCAGGAGTTCGACGCCAACATGCAGTTCTACAACACGCTGGAGAACGCGGCCCGGCTGTTCCGCGGCAATGACGGCCGGCGCAAGGCATTCGTGCTGGTTTCAGAGAACATCGCCAAGGATTTGTCTGGAATCCTGCAGTCGCGTGTCGTTCCCGGTGAGGCCCCGCAGGGCGGGGCGGAGTACATCGCCGGCAACCTCGAGTTCAAGCCGCTGCCCAATCCCGAGACGTTTGCGTACGAGGCGCTCGAGATGGTCGAGTCGATGCGGCGGTCGAACGTCGTGACGTACGCCATCGATCCCCGCGGCCACGTCCCGATTGAAGAGTTGATGCGCGAATGTCAGCCGTCATTCGGGATGGACCGCGATCCGTGCGTGGGAGGCATCGGCGGTCCGACGTCGATGACCGGCTGGGTGGGCCTCGCGCAACAAGGGCTGGTGGAGATCGCCGGTGCGTCGGGCGGTTTCGCCATCGTCAACACCGATGACTTCACCGAGGGCATCGATCGCGTCATCGACGACCTCGACAACTACTACCTGCTTGGCTTTTATCCCGAGGACACCAAGAGCCGGGGGTACCGGAGGCTCGATGTGCAGGTGCGGGAGCGATCGGACCTCCAGCTTCGCTACCGTCGCGGCTACGAAATCGGACTCGGAGCGAACGCCGTCGAACAGAAGAACAAGGATCCGCTGTTCGCGTTGATCGCCGGCGCGCTGCCCAACGCCAACGTCCCGCTGCGGCTTGGCGCGTCAGTGCTGCCTGGCGCCGGCAAGGACGCGCGGATTCCGGTGGCGCTCGAGGTGACGGTGCCGCGTCAGAGCATGGAAGACGCGGACGCCAAGCTGCGCGATCAGATTCGATACACCGTGGTCGTCGTAGACATGAAGGGCGCCAAGGTCAAGGAGAGAACCGGCTACGGCGCGAACCTCGTGCTGCGGCCGCGCGTGGCGGGCGGCACGGCGCCGAATGTCGTGACGTACCAGATCGGCCTCACCCTCGACCTTCCGCCCGGCCGGTATCACCTGCGCGCCTCGGCCTCGAGTGCCAGGCTCGAGGACGGCGGCAGCGTCTATCTGCCCGTGGACGTGCCCGATTTCACCAAGGATCGCCTTGGCGTGAGCGGGCTCGTGCTGGGCTACCGGAGCGGCCCGCGCGTCCCCGCGGTGGCCACCGCCGCGCCGGCTCGCGCGGCCGGCAATCGCATGGCGGGCATTCCACCGCCGCCGCGCGGCACGCCGCCGCCCATTCCAGGCGGCCTGCCGGTGCAGCCCACGCTCGACCGCGAGTTCCTCACGAGCGACGACGTGGTGCTGTACTTCGAAGTGATTCGCAAGGACAAGTCGCGTGAAGTCGCGATCATGGTCACGGCCGTTGACGCCGAAGACAAAGTCGTCCGGCACTACACCCAGAAGATGCCGCCCGAATCGCTCGGCAAGGTCAGCGTCGGGCTCCCGCTCAAGGACATCCCTGCCGGCGCGTATCGCTTGCGCGTGCAGGTGTCGGACGGATCGAATACGGCTACGAACGAGACTGCAATTCTGATTAAGTGATCGAGTCTTCAACCCTCAAAGCCAAAGCCACGTCTCTCGGCTTCGACCTGTGCGGCATCGCGACGGCGGGCCGCCCTGGGCGCCTCGCGCGGCTGGGGAGCTGGCTCGATCGCGGGTTTGCCGGCGACATGGAGTACCTCGAGCGATCCCGCGACGAGCGGCTCGATCCGGAGCGCGTGCTCCCGACCGTGCGATCGATCATCAGCCTCGGCGTCATATACAACACGGACCGGCCGTATTCGACGGCCCTCGAGTCCGGACGCGCGGCCGTCTCACGATACGCGTGGGGCGAGGACTACCACGACGTGCTCCGCGATCGGTTGCGTCCGTTCGTAGGCTGGCTGGCCGAGGCGGCCGGTCCGGGATTCGAAGCGTTCTCGTGCGTGGACAACGGGCCCGTGCAGGAACGCGTGTGGGCAGAGCAGGCCGGGCTCGGCTGGATCGGCAAGAACACGTGCCTCATCAACCCGTCAATCGGATCGTGGTTGTTCCTGGCCGAAGTCCTCACGAACGCCGAGCTCGAGCCGGATGCGCCCGGGGTCGATCAGTGCGGGACGTGCACACGTTGTCTCGAGGCCTGTCCCACCGGCGCCATCGTCGAGCCGTACGTCGTGGATGCGACGCGCTGCCTGTCCTACTTGACCATCGAATCGCGCGAGCCTGTCGATGCGCCGTTGCGCTCCGGCATCACACAGCAAATCTACGGCTGCGACATCTGCCAGGACGTGTGCCCGTGGAACCGTCGCGCGGCGAGGTCGGACGACCCGGCGTGGCAGGCGAGGGAAGTCCTGGCCTATCCGCCCTTGCTCGATCTCTGCCGGCTCTCGGACGATGCGTGGCGGACGTACATTCGCGACAGCGCGATGCGCCGCGCCGGCCTCAAGCGCATCCGGCGATCGCTGGCATATGCCGCGGCCAGTCTGCCGGTTGACGAGCGGCAGTCCGCGCTCGACGCGCTCGCTTCACAGCCGTCGGCGCGCGATCCTGACGTCGCCGAGGCGATCACATGGGCGACGAAGCGCTGAAGTACCGCTAGAATCGCGTATGCCCACCCGACGCCTCCTGTGCGTGCTCGCCTTCGCCGTCGCGCTGACCTCCCTCGTCCACGCAGACGATTGGCCGCACTGGCGCGGCCCGAGTACCTCTGGCGTCTCGACTGAGACGGGATTGCCGGTGGAGTGGAACGCCAAGACCGGCGTGGCGTGGACCGCGCCGGTGCCTGGGCTCGGCATCTCGTCGCCGATCGTGTGGCGCGATCGCGTCTACGTCACGTCGCAGGTCGGCAGCGGCGTGTCACGGCCGGGTCCGCGACTGGTCCAGGGCGCGGACGCAGCGGCCGCCGGTGAGGTCGCGCTCGGACGTGGCGCCGGTGCGGCCGACGTAGGAGCGGTCACCTTTGTCGTCTCCGCGTTCGATCGCGTGTCGGGTCGCCCGGCCTGGGAATTCCGGACCAAGGCTCTAGGCGATCTCCCTCCAGTGCATGAGAAGCACAACCTCGCGTCGTCGAGTCCCGTGACCGACGGCCAGCGGGTGTATGCCTGGTTCGGGACCGGCCAGATCGTCGCGGTGGATTTGTCGGGTAAGTCCGTGTGGGAGCGAAACCTCGCGAAGGACTACGGCGCGTTCGTCATCAACTGGGGCCACGCGAGCTCGCCAACCGTGTATCGCGACACGCTGGTGCTGGTTTGTTACCACGAGAAGGCGTCGTACCTCCTCGCGCTCGACACGCGCACCGGCGCCACGCGCTGGAAGGTCGATCAGCCGGCCGGGACGACGTCATATAGCACGCCGCTGGTGGTCGAAGCGGGAGGCCGCGCCGAGATCGTCGTGAACTCGAGCGCGGGCGTCGCGGGGCACAGCGTCGCCACCGGCGAGCAGCTCTGGCACTTCCGCGAGGACAACCGGTTCCCCGTGCCGATGCCGCTGCAGCACAACGGCGTGATCTACACGAGCCGCGGCTACCGCAGCAGTCCGTTCATGGCGATCACGCCTGGTGGACGAGGCGACATCGCGTCCAGCCACGTCATCTGGCGCGTGCCGTCGGGCGGCCCGTACATCTCGTCCCTCGTGCACTACGAGGGCCTGATCTACATGATGGGCGACGTCGGTGTCCTGACTGTCACTGACGCCAAGACCGGCGAGCGCGTGCATCAGGAACGGCTGGGCGGTGTGTACAGCGCGTCGCCGGTCGCCGCCGACGGCAAGGTCTACCTGCTCAGTGAGGACGGCGAGACGATCGTCCTCGCCGCCGGCCGGACGCCGCGCGTGCTGGCCCGCAATCGCCTGCCGGCCCGCCAGCTTGCCTCCCCGGCCATTGCCGGCGGCCGCCTCTTCATCCGATCCGACGACCAGCTCTACGCGATCGGGAAATAGGACCCCGCGACCAAGGACCCAGGACCAGGGACCTCGGCGGGCTGTTAAGATCGCACGTGATGTCGCTCGCGCCCACTCTGCTGCTCTCGATGCCGCAGCTCGTGGACCCGAACTTCGCGCGGTCCGTCGTGCTGCTCTGCGAGCATGCGGCGGAAGGCGCGTTCGGCCTGGTGGTGAACCGCCCGTCGGAGCTCTCGGCGGCCGAGGCGGTCCGGCTGGAGCCGGCCATCGAGGGGCCGAACAATCTGCCGCTGCTGATCGGCGGGCCGGTCGAGCCGCAGCGCGGATGGATCCTCACGGCACATCCGCCGGAGGACGTCGAGCACCGCGCCGTCGGGGCCGGGTTGTACCTGTCGGCCTCGCCCGTCTTTCTGCGCCGCGTGCTCACCGCGCGGCCGGTCCCTCGTCGCACGATCGTCCTCGCCGGCTACGCGGGCTGGGGCCCGGGGCAGCTGGACGCGGAGCTGGCGCAGTCGGCGTGGCTCACGCTGCCGGTCGAGCTGGATCTGATCTTCGAGATTCCCGCCGCGGCTGCGTGGGAGATGGCGATCCGCCGCCTCGGCGCGGACCCGCATCACCTGCAAATGGGTCACGGAGTGCATTGAGTCGCCGATGACGCTTCTGGTCGACCGCGTGGCCGAGCACACGCACGGCCCCGCGATCGTTGCGGGCGGATCGGCCATCGATTACCCCGAACTGGCGCGGCGGTCGCGCCGCGTCGCCAGCCGCGTGCTGGCGCTTGCGCGCGTCCGCGATCTGGCGGAAGCGCGTGTCGCCTTCCTGGTGCCGCCCGGTACGGACTGGGCCGCGATTGTGCTCGGCATCTGGCGCGCGGGCGGCGTGGCCGTGCCGCTCGCCGTCTCGCACCCGCCGCCCGAGCTCGACTACGTGATCCGCGATGCCCAGGCCGCGATGGTGATCGCCGACGCGGCGTTCGCGCCGGCGCTGGAACCGCTGGCCCGGGCTGCCGGCGCCGCGTTCGTCACCGCCGGTGCGCTGCAGATGACGGCGTCCGCGACGGGGAAGGTGAGTGACGCAGAGGCGAACGACGCGCCGGACCCGATCATCGCCGCAGACCGCCGCGCGCTGATTCTCTACACGAGCGGCACGACTGGCCGGCCGAAGGGAGTCGTCTTCACCCACGATCGCCTGGCGGGTCAGACGGCGATGCTCGTGGAGGCGTGGGCGTGGACGCGCGCGGATCGCACGCTGCTCGTCCTGCCGCTCCATCACGTGCACGGAATCGTCAACGTCGTCGCCTGCGCGCTCTGGTCGGGCGCGGTGTGCGAGATCCATCCCGCGTTCGAGGCCGCGGCCGCGTGGTCCAGGCTCGGATCGGGTGAGATCTCGGTGTTCACCGCCGTGCCGACCGTCTACCATCGGCTGATCGCGGCCTTTGACGCGGCGACGGACGCCGAGCGCGAGCAGTGGAGCGCCGGGTGCCGGCAGGCGCGGCTGATGATGTCCGGATCGGCCGCGCTGCCCGTCGCGCTGCTCGAGCGATGGCGCGACATCTCGGGTCACGTGCTGCTCGAACGCTACGGGATGACCGAGGTCGGCATGGCGCTGGCCAACCCCCTCGCCGGCCCGCGGCATCCGGGCCGCGTCGGCGCGCCGCTCCCTGGCGTCGATATTCGCCTGGTCGATGCGACGGGCGGTGCCGTCGCGCCGGGCACGCCCGGAGAGATCGAGCTGCGGGGCCCAGGCGTGTTTCTGGAGTACTGGCGCCGGCCGGATGCCACGCGGCAGGCGTTCCGGGACGGGTGGTTCCGCACGGGCGACGTCGCTGTGGCCGAGGCGGGCGTCTACCGCCTGCTCGGGCGCGCAGACATCGACATCATCAAGACAGGCGGCTTCAAAGTCTCGGCCCTGGAAATCGAAGACGTCCTCCGGCTGCATCCAGCCGTCGCGGACTGCGCCGTCGTGGGCGTGGCCGACCCGGAATGGGGCGAGCGTGTATGCGCCGCCGTCGAAGCGGCGCCCGATGCGGTGCCAGATCGCGAGGCGCTGCAGGAATGGGCGCGCAGCCGGCTCGCGCCGTATAAGATTCCGCGAGCCGTGCGCGTCGTGCCGTCGCTTCCCCGCAACGCCATGGGCAAGGTCGTGAAGCCCGCGGTGGCCGCGCTGTTCCGCGACCCTCCTCAGTGAGCTCGTCCCCGCTGAGCACGGCCGTCGAAGCCCGGTCCGGCCTGCCGCCGTGGACGCCGGCGGATCTCCCGCCCGCGCCGTCGCCGAAGGGCCTCGGGTGGATCGCCGCCGTCGGGCCGGGCGTCATCGTCCTGGGCATCTCGATCGGGTCCGGCGAGTTCCTACTAGGCCCCGCGGCGTTCGTCAAGCATGGCCTCACGCTGCTCTGGGTCACGAGCGCCGCGGTCCTGCTGCAGACGATTTTCAATCTCGAGCTGATGCGCTACACGCTCGCGACGGGCGAGCCGGTGCTGACCGGCTTCATGCGCTCCAGGCCGTCATCGTCGTTCTGGGCGTGGTTCTATTCGATCCTCTATTTCCTCCAGGCCGGATGGCCGGCGTGGGCGGCGAACGCGGCCGGCGCCGTCTTTTTCCTGTGGGCGCGCCGGCTGGCGGGTCCCGACGAGGCGTCGATCCTCTACTGGATTGGCGTCTCGACGTTCCTCGTCACCGTCGTGATTCTTCTGGTCGGCCGCCGGATCGAGCGCACGCTCGAGATCCTCAATTGGGTGCTGATCGCGTGGATTCTCGGCAGCTTTCTGATCATCGCGCTGATCTTCGTGCCCATCGACACCTGGCTGGCGGCCGGCGCCGGACTCGTGGGGTTCGACCCGCGGTCCGGCACGTTCGATCTGATGCCGGCCGGTCTCGATCCCGTGCTGCTCGCGGCGCTGGTCGCGTACTCCGGCTGCGGCGGCATGACCAACCTCGCGCTCACGAACTGGGCGCGCGATCGCGGCTACGGGATGGGCGAACGCGTCGGGTACATCCCGGCCGCCGTCGGCGGCGCCAAGGTCCACCTGGCGCACTCCGGTTTCATGTTCGAGCCGACCGAGCAGAACCTGTCGCGCTGGCGCGGCTGGTGGCGCATCGTCCGCGCGGACCAGTGGGGCGTGTTCTTCCTCGGCGGGATGCTGGGCATGGTCCTGCCGGCGCTCCTCTATGTGGCGTTCCTCCCGCCCGGGACGGAAATCCGGGGGCTGGGCATCGCCGCCGCGCTGGCGTCGAGCGTCGGCGCGCAGGCCGGTCCGACGCTGGCGGGCGCCATCGCGCTGCTCGGCGCGTGGCTGCTCTTCAAGACGCAGCTCGACAGCATGGAAGGCATGGTGCGCGCCCTGACGGACGTGCTCTGGACGGGCAGCCGCCGCCTGCGCGCGTGGCGAGGCGGCGACGTTCGCCGGGTGTACTACAGCGTGCTGGCAGCGTCGGTCGTCTGGGGCATGGTCGCGCTCGGCATGAGCCAGCCCATCGTCCTGCTGCAGGTCGGCGCCAACGTCGCGAGCGTCGCGTTCATCGTGACGTCACTGCACTTGCTCTACATCAACACGACTCTGCTGCCGCCGGCGCTGCGACCGCCGATGTGGCGCCGCGTGGTGCTCGTCGTGATGGCGGCTTTCTACTCGTATTTCTCATTCCTCTCGATCAGCAGTCTGCTGCGCTGATCACTTCTCGCTCACCGGCGTGAGCCCGAGCCGTTTGGCGTCCGCGTTGAATGCCACCAGCTCGCCCGCGAGCACTCTCGCGAGCCGGTCCGTCAGCTCCTTCAAGTCCGCCGAGAGCGACTTGAAGATCGCCGGCGCGTTGCCGATCGGCCGGCTGTCACCGGCGCTGACGATGCCGAGGAGCGACGCGAGGCGGTTGTTCACTTTAATCGGAAAGTTGAGCGGGTCCTGTCCGCTCTGATTCTTCACCTGGTAGATCTCGCCCTCGACCTCGCTCAGGCCCTTCACGAGCGCATCGGCGCGCGCCTTGAGCTGCGCGTCCTGTGATTTCGTCAGCCGATCGGCCACGTCGGCCTTGATGCGGCGGATATTGATGACCGCGTTGTTGGCCTCGCTCGTCTTGTCGCGAATCTGGACCGCCAGATCGAACTGCGCCTGGAGGTCAGCGTCGGTGACGCCGTCGAAGTTCGGGTTCCGCCGCACCCGGAACGTCTGCGTCTGTGTCTTGCCGTCGGCGGTGAGCCGCACCTGATAGGTGCCCGGCGCCGCGGCCGGACCCTGGTTCCCGCCGGCGCCCCACAGAATCATGCCGGGGAACGTCGCCGCTCCGGGGTAGCGCATGTCCCACGTGACGGTCTGCATGCCGGCGCCGGTCGAGGCCACCACGGGGCCGCCACCGCGTCCGCCACCACCGCCCGCGCCGCCACCACCGCCTCTGCCGCCGCCCGCGCCAGCGCCGCCCGCCGGTGCCTGCGGAGCGGCCGTGCCACCGGCAAACGTGCGCACCACGGCGCCGCTCTTGTCGAGCACGTCGATGGTCAGACTCTGCGGCGTGTTCCTCACGAGGTACCGGATGGCCGCGCCTCGGAACGACCGGATTGCATCCTCGGGCGCAAAGAGCACGATGTCGCCGGACATCGTCGCGGGCCCGAACTGGCGGAGCGGCCCGATGTCGTCCAAGACCCAGAACGATCGTCCCATCGTCGAGATCGCCAGGTCGGTGTCTTCGACCCACAGGTCGGACACCTGAGTGTCCGGCAGGTTCAACGACAGCGAGTGCCAGTGATCGCCGTCGTCGTACGAGTAGTAGACGCCGTGCTCGGTGCCGGCGTAGAGCATGTGCCGGCGTTTGCGGTCTTCGCGAACGGTGTGCGTGATGTCGGTGGGCTTCAGGCCGGTCGTGATCTTCGTCCAGGTCCTGCCGAAGTCGCGTGTGCGGAACAGATACGGCGCCAGGTCGCCGAGCAGCATGCGCTTGACGGCGGCGTAGGCCGTGCCCGCGTCGAACCCTGACGCGTCGATGATGCTGACGCGGCCGAACTCGGGCATGTCGGGCGGCGTGACGTTCGCCCATGTCTTGCCGCCATTGCGCGTGACGTGGATCATCCCGTCGTCCGATCCCGCCCAGATCACATTGACGTCCACTTTCGACGGCGCCAGCGCAAAGACCGTCGCGTAGACCTCGGGGCCGTTCATGTCCCCGGTGATCGGGCCGCCGGAATGGCCGAGCGTCTTCGGATCGTGGCGCGTCAGGTCGCCGCTGATCTTGGTCCAGTCGAGTCCGCCGTTCGTCGTGCGCCACACATGCTGCGTCGCCGTGAAGAGCACGTTGGGATCGACGGGCGAGAAGACGATCGGAAACGTCCACTGCACGCGCTCGGGCAGCGCGGTCGCCGGCTCCCCGGAGAACATGCGCGGGAACGGATGGACTTCCTTGCTCTGGCCGGTCCGCCGATTGACCCACGTCAGGAACGATCCGTTGTTGCCGCCTGAAAAGAACGAGTCGAGGTCCTTGGGATCCGGCGCGATGTAGGCCGGCTCCGCGCCGCCCGGGCTGTACGTCGTGGGCGCGGGCGCTCCGCCTCCGCGGCCTCCGCCGCCTCCCCGTCCTCCACCGCCGAGGCCGCCGCCCGTCTCGTTCGGCAGGCAGACCGTGCTGCCGTCCTGCTGGGCGCCGCACACGTGGTAGGGCAGGTGCTTCGTCGTGATGACGTGGTAGTACTGCGCGGTCGGGTAATCGCGCGCCGTCCAGGTCGGGTTCTGCGTCTGCGCGTTGACCGTCACCGCGCCGCCGCTGTCGCTGGCGTGCATGGCGTGCTGCGGATCGGTCGGATCGATCCACAGGTCGTGCGAGTCACCCGGCGCGTAGCCGCCGGCCATCGTCTTGCCGCCGTCGGTGGATCGGAAGGTCCCGACGTTCAGCACGTAGACGATGTCCTTGTTGGCGGGATCGGCGGTCACGTGCGTGTAGTAGAAGGCGCGCTGCCGGATGTTGCGGCCGCTGTTGACGAGCGTCCACGTCGCCCCGGCATCGTTCGAGCTGAACAGCCCGCCGTTTTCGTGCTCCACCACCGCGTAGACGCGGTTCGAGTCCGCGCCCGACACCGACACGCCGATCCTGCCGATCACTCCCGACGGCAGGCCCGGGTTCCGCGTGATCTCCGTCCAGTTCTCACCGCCGTCCGTGGACTTGAACAGGCCGCTGCCGGGGCCGCCGCTCGACATCGTGTATTCCTTGCGGAACGCTTCCCACATCGCGGCGAACACCACCGTCGGGTTGCGCCGATCGATCCACAGGTCCACGCCCGGCGTCTGGGCGTTGCGGAACAGGACGCGGCGCCAGGACCGGCCGCCGTCCGTGCTCTTGAAGATCCCGCGCTGATCGTGGGGCACGCCGTACGGGCCGAACGCCGCCACGAACACGATGTTCGGATCCGTCGGATGGATGCGGATCTTCGAGATGTTCTGGGTGTCGCGGAAGCCGACGTGCGTCCACGTCTTGCCGGCGTCGGTGGACTTGTAGACGCCGTCGCCCGTCATGATGTTGCCGCGGATGCACGACTCACCGGTGCCGATGAACACGATGTCCGGATTGCTTTCGGAGACCGCGAGCGCGCCCACCGAGGAGCTGGTGATCTGGCCGTCCGTCACCGGCGCCCACGTCTCGCCGGCGTCGAGCGTCTTCCACAACCCGCCGCCCGTCGCGCCGAAGTAGCCCTCGCGCGGACGGCCGAGGACACCGGACACGGTGAGCGATCGCCCGCCGCGGTCGGGCCCGATGCTGCGCCACTGAAGGAGCTTCATCAACGCGGGGTCAGCCGGCGTCGGCGTCTGACCCGGCGCGGCGGTGTTCTGCGCGCCGACGACAGGGCCGCGGCCCAGCACGAGCACGGCAAGGCCAACGGCTGCGGCGAGTGTGAATGACTGGAAATGGCGAGAGCGGGACATGGCTTCCTCCGGGAGGAGAAAGCTTAGCTCAACTGATCAACGGTGAACTGATCAACCGGTCAACGTGACCCGTTGACCAGTTGACCAGTTCCCCAGTTGATCAGTTCCTCTTAATCAGCTCTTCCATCAACGCCATCGCCCTCGGGTCTTTCGAGCGGCTGAGCGCGCTGACTGCTTCCTTGCGCACGACGGCGTTCGGGCTGGAGCGGGCGAGCTGCAGCAGCGCGGGGATGCTGTCGTTGACCGGCAGACGTGACAGGCCGGACACACCGCGGCGCCGGACGTTGTCGTCGGTCTCCGCCTCCACGAGCTTGGTCACTTCGCCGATCACGGCGGGGCCTCCGCGCTGGGCGAACCAGTAGATGGCTTCTGCGCGAATGCGCGCGTCCGCGTCGCGCAGGTACGGCCGCAGGGCCTCGGGCGTGCCGGTCTCGCGGGTCTGGCCGAGTGCGCCAACGAGCGTGCGGCGCATCTCGGGTTCCTTTTCGGCCGCCGCCAGCTTCTGCACGGAAGCGAAGCCGCGGGCGCCGCGGGTGCTCGCCAGGGCCTGCGCCGCCTGCTGCCGCTGGTCGCCCGTCGCGGCCATGCGGTCGAGCATCGCGTCCGCCGCCGGATCGCGGTGCAGTGAGATCGCCGTCAGCGCCGAGTTGGCCGTGTTGCGTCGCGAGGATACCGAGAACCGATCGACCCGGTCGGGACGCGTCAGGCTCTCGAGGAACCGGAGGCTCTCAGCCGGCGTGATCGCGCTCAGCCAATTCACCGTCCGGCCGCCGGCGTCGATGGGGCAGTCGTCGGCGAGCGTGCGCACGCGCTCGACGCTGCCATCGAGCGTCCGCACCAGCACGAGGAGACTCGTTCCGGCTTCGATCTGCACGGGCCCCTTGGGTGGCGTGACTTGCGGCATGCCCATCGCGACGCCGGTTCCGGGCGGCGCCCACTCCATCATGTAGCCGCGTGCGTAGACGTTGCGGTCGTCGTAGAAGCTCTGGCAGAGGTCGCGATCGCCCGCGACCATCGGCACGCGCCAGACGAGCCAGACTGGGTCGGCGCTGGCCAGCGCCTTGATCTCCTGATCGACCGACTGGCCGGTTCGTGTCTCGACGCGCCCGTTCTGGATCAGCGAGGGTGGCTGTTGCGCTTGGCTGGCGGCGGCGGACGCCGTCGCCGCCAGCAGGACGGCGGTGACCAGCCGCGTCACCTGATGATCTCCATGAGGTAGTCGGCGGCCGGCTTGGAGCCGCGCTGCGCCATGCCCGACAACCGCTCGACGATCGCGAGCTTCAGTTCGCGGTTCGTCTCCTTGCGCGCGATCGCGATCAGGCCGTCGACGTTGTTCTGGCCCGCGAAGGCCGAGATGACCGCCTTACGCGTCTCCAGGTCCTGGTCGGTGCTGTAGAGATCCGCCAGAATCTTGCCGGTCTGCTCCGGCTTCAGGTTGCCCAGCGCGCGCACCGCGCGTGCCCGGACCGTCGGTTCCTTCTCCGTCTTGACGATCTGGATGAGCTGGTCGAAGGCCTGCATCGAGCCGAAGGCGCCCACCATCTGCATCTTCAGGTCCTTGTCGGTTTCCTTGGTGTAGAGCGCCCACAGTTCCGACGGCGCGGCGACGTTCGACAGTCCGCTGATGGCCTGCGTGCGCAGCGCCGTGGGGGTGCTCGGGGTCGAGGCGATCGACACGAGCGCGCTTCGATCCCACGTCTCGGTGTAGGCCGAGATGATGGCGCGGCGCACCGTCAGGTCAGTCGTGGATTCGTAGATACTCCGCAACT
>Ga0137326_1000094_pt1 | contig 33136 bp, 29 predicted proteins | sample EasRivERMZT500_2_FD_102292 | JGI IMG/M metagenome (GOLD analysis project Ga0137326, IMG submission 102292) | Soil microbial communities from meander-bound floodplain in the East River, Colorado, USA - East River MetaG ERMZT500_2 | ecosystem: Environmental > Terrestrial > Soil > Floodplain ... | reverse complement strand
CGAGACCGTAGCCGCTGGTCGCCGCGCCCGTCACCGGGTCGACCGTGTGCGCCAGCGCGCCGAAGTAGAACGCGATGATGGTGCCGATGAAGATCTCGAGGATCAGCAGGAACTTGCCCTGCTGGATCAGGTACGTCTTGCACGTCTCGTAGATGAGCTCTGAGATCTCGAGCATCGACGGGTGAACCGCCATGGTCTTGAGCTGGCGTGCGATGACGAGGCCGAACAGGCCGCCCAGGGCGCAGACGACGAGGCCGACGAGCAGCAGCGTGTGGCCGTCGACGCCCATGAAGCTGACCTGGCTCAGGTCCGGCAGAATGAGGTTGGCTTCGCCTCCCCTTGGCGCCGCTGCCGGCTGACCGGCCTGCGTCGGGGCCGCGCCCTGCGTCGGGCTCGACGCCCACAACACACCCGCCGCCATCCACACCACGGCCGTCGCCAGAACGGCCACACCCACACCACGCCTCATTCGTGACTTCATCGCTGTCTTCGGCTCCTTCAACCGATTTCTCAATCCCCGTCTCAGACGAGCGGGGGTCCGGGCGGCGGTTAGTCTAACCGGCGCGCCCGCGTTTTCCGAGATCTGCCCGCGCGGCCTCGATCGTGCCGGGAATCGCCATTCCACCCGTCAGGAACACGCGAACGCCCTCCTCGACCGTCAGGTCGGGATAGGCGGCGCGTGACGCCGGGCACACCAGCACGTCCCCCAGGTAGAGGTGATTCGTCGGCACGTACACCGCGATCATGGGCTCGGGGCCGTTCCCCCGGTCGATCTTGAACTCCTTCGTGAGAAAGCCCAGGACGAACCGGCCGGACTCGTGCTCCACGAGCACCACCTTCTTGAAGCCAGCCGCGTTGTCCGGCGAGAACGCCGAGATCAGCTGCTTGACCGGCGCGTAGATGGTGCGGAACAGCGGGACGTGCAGCAGCAGCCGGTCGCCCCGCTGCAGGATCCGCTTGCCGAGCACATTGCTCGCGAGCGCGCCACTCGCCAGGACCACCACCAACGTCACGGCGATGCCGAGGCCCGGGACCCGACGGCCGATGAGCCGCTGATCCAGCCCCTGCGTGACGAAGTCCGCGAGCTGCACGAGCCACACCAGCGCGACGACCGTCACGACGAGCGGGACGGTCACGATGAGACCGGTCACGAAGCTCCGGCGCAACCAGGTCCACACAGGTCATCGCGTCCCCAGCCAGGCAAACGTCAGCCCGGCCAGCGCAACCCGGTACCACGCGAACACGTCGAGCCGATGAGTCGCGAGGAACCGGATGAAGTACTTCACGGTGATGTACCCGACGACCGCGGACGTCGCGAGCCCCACCAGAAACAGCTGAGCGTCGGCGGCCGTGAACGGCGTGTCCCGAAGCGCCAGGCCCTCCTTGGCCGCGGCCGCGAGAATCGCGGGCACACTCAGGAGGAATGTAAATCGCGCCGCGACGTCCCGCCGGAGTCCGAGCGCCATGCCGGCCGCGATCGTCGCGCCCGAGCGCGACACGCCGGGCACGAGCGCGGCCGTCTGCGCGACGCCAATCACGAGCGCGCCGCCGGGCGTCAGCCGCTCTTCGCCGGCGCCCCGCGTGCCGAGGCGCTCGACGGCGAGCAGCAGGCCCGCTCCGGCCAGCAGCATGACCGCGGCGACGAACGGCGTCCGCGTGGCGGTCTCGAGCGCATCCGACCAGACGAAAGCGCCCACAATCACGACCGGGAGGGTCCCGGCGGCAATGAGCCACACGCGCCGGCCCTCGACGCCGGGCCGGGTCGTGAGCGCCCGCGGAATCGCGCGAGCCATCGCCGCGAGATCGTGGCGGAAGAACACGATGACCGCGAGCAGCGTGCCGACGTGGCAGGCGACGTCGAACGGCAACCCGAACCTCTCAGCATCCCAACCAAAGAAGGCGCGCGCTAGAATCAAGTGCGCCGAGCTCGACACCGGCAGGAACTCGGTGAGTCCCTGTACTACGCCGAGGAATGCCGCCGCGACGAGATTCACCTCGACGCGCTCAGGACGAACGTCGGCCGGTCTTGGATCCCGGCGGCCCGCCGCCGGTCTTCGCGGGAGCGGCGCCCTTTGCCGCGCCGGGCCCTCCGCCCGCCCGCAGCCGCTTCGGACTGAGGACGACGGCCACAGCCGACGCGATGTAGATCGTCGAGTACGTGCTCGTGATGATGCCGACGAGCATCGTGAAGGCAAAGCCCTCGAGCACCTCGCCGCCGAAGAGGTAGAGCGCCAGCACGGCCAGGAACGTCACGCCGGCCGTGATCACCGTTCGCGGCAGCGTCTGGTTGACGCTCTGATTGATGACCACGTCCATCGGATCGCGCCGGTTCAGACGGAGGTTCTCGCGCACGCGGTCGAACACGACGATCTGGTCGTTCACGCCGTAGCCGGTCAGGGTGAGGATCGCCGCGATGACGTTGAGCGACAGCTCGTACCCGGCCAGCGTCAGGATCGCCAGCGTGACGAGCACGTCGTGCACGCTCGCCACCGCCGCGCCGACGCCGAAGCTCAGCCGGAACCGGAGGGCGATGTAGGTCATGATCCCGAGCAGCGAGAACACGGTGGCGTAAACGCCCTTGCGCTGCAGGTCCTTGCCGATCACCGGCCCGACGATCTGCACGCGCTCCCGCGTGAACTCGCCGATCTTGGCCGCGCGGAGGGTGGATTCGACGAGCTTCGCGCCGTCCTCGAGGCTGGCGCCCTTCTCCGCGCCCTCGACCATCGGCAGCCTGACCATGATCTTGTTCTGGCCGGCCGGGCCGATCTGCTGCACCACGAATTCCTTCAGGACCGGCGCCAGCGCGGTCCGCACGGCTTCTTCACCGACGGGCTGAGGGAACTTCAGCTCGACGACCGTGCCGCCCGAGAAGTCGATGCCGAGCGGCAACCCGCCGCCCCTGATGACGGCCCACAGGCCGACAGCAATGATGAGGACCGAGAGCGCGATGGCGTGCCACCGCCACCGGATGAAGTTGAAGTTCTGACTCGCGAGGGTACGCATGGAAAGCTGTCAGGCTCCGCTAAATGCTGATCTTCGCGGTGGCCGGCTTCCGCGAGAGCAGGAACTCAAAGAGCGTCCGCGAGACGAACACCGCGGTAAATACGTTGGAGAGCAACCCGAAGAACAGCGTCGTCGCAAATCCCCGAATCGGGCCCGTGCCGAACTGGAACAGAAACGCCGCCGAAATCAGCGAGGCGATATGGGTGTCGAGGATCGTGAGGAACACGCGGTCGAACCCGGCGCCGAGCGCCTGCCTGGCCCCCTTCCCGGACTCGAGCTCCTCACGGATGCGCTCGAAGATCAGCACGTTGGAGTCCACGCCGATGCCGATCGTCAGGATGAACCCCGCGATGCCCGGCAGCGTCATGACCGCGCCGATGTAGCTCATGAACCCGAGCAGAATCACCAGGTTCAGCGCGACCGTCAGAATCGCGTTGATGCCGGCCAGCTTGTAGTAGGACAGCATGAACACGGCGACAAACGCGAGGCCCAGCAGGGACGCGATGATGCCGGCCCGGATGGAATCCTGCCCGAGTGACGGGCCGATTTCCTGCTGCTCGAGCGTGGTCAGCGACGCGGGCAGCGCGCCCGAGCGCAGCACCAGCGCGAGGTCATCCGCTTCCTGGCGGCTCACCCCGGTGATGCGGGCATCCGCGGTCGCGATGCGCTCCTTGATTGACGGCGCCGACACGACCACGTCGTCGAGGATGATCGCGAGCAGCCGGCCGACGTTTTCACCAGTCGCCTTGCTGAACTTCGCCACGCCATCGCGGCTCAGCGTGAAGGAGACCGCCGGCTGGTTGAACTCGTCCACCGTCGGCCGCGCCGTGCGCAGGTCCGTCCCGGCGATCGTCGCGGTCTTGCGGACCAGATACGCGTCCCGGGTCGACAGCCCGCTCTGCGACGAGCCGTAGATGACTTCCATGTCCTCCGGAACGACGCCGTTGCGCGACGAGAGCAGCGTCTTGTCGTCGGGCGACGGGCCCGTCTCCACGAGCTTGATCTCGAGCCGCGCCGTCTGCCGGACGATGCTCTTCGCGCGGTTGACGTCCTGCATGCCGGGCAGCTGCACCAGAATCTGGTCGCCGCTCGTGCCGTACGGCGCCACGACCGGCTCCGCCACGCCAAACTCGTTCACGCGCCGTTCAATCGTCAACAGCGCCTGGCGCACCGCCTCGGTCCGGCGGTTGGCCGCGATGTTGATGCGCATCGTGAAGCGGTACTTGCCGTCACCGACCGCCTCACGGTCGAAGTTGGCGCCCGTCTGCTTCTCGGCCAGCTGGCTGAACTGTGTGGACGACGCCGGCGGAACGCCGTCAATCTCGAACTGCGTCGGGCTCACGGTGCGAACGGCCGTCGGCGGAATGCCGGCCGTCTTCAACGCTTCCTGCAGCTGATCCCGGACGGTGTCGCTTTCGCTCGTGAGGGCTTCGTCGGTCTCGACCTTGAGGACGAGCTGGACGCCGCCCTTGAGGTCCAGTCCGAGCAGAATTCGCTGCGATGGCGGTGTGAACGACCACACGGCCAGCAGGGTGACGACGACGATTGCGAGGGCCTTCCACTGGAGGTTCTTGTACATGACCTAGCTCGCGCCGGCGCTGTCCTGTGCCTGGACGACCGGCTCCTGCCCCTGATACCCGGCCACGGCGGCGCGGGTCACCTCGATGCGCACGCGGTCGGCGATCTGCACCTGCACCGTCGCGTCGCTCAGCCGTGTGACGAGCCCGTAGATCCCGCCCGTCGTGATGATCTTGTCCCCCACCTTGAGGGAGGACTGGAACTCCTGGACCTTCTTCTGCCGCTTCCGCATCGGCATCAAGACGATTACATAGAAGATGAGCAGCATCACCGCAAACGGGAAGAGCTGCACCCAGATGTTGCCCTGGGCTCCGGGTTGGGCCATGGCTAGGACCAGCGGTTGTGTTGGTAGGTCAGGCATCGCGCTCAAGTTGGCCGAGGGAATAGGTTTCGAGGAACTTATCCTTGAAAGTCTCGAAGGTTCCGAACTCAATAGCCTTCCTAATCGACCTCATGGTGTCAAGGTAAAAGTAGAGGTTGTGCACTGTGTTCAGGATGGAGGCCGAGATCTCCCCCGCCACGAACAAATGTCGTAGATACGCCCGGGAGTGGCGCCGGCAGGTCGGGCACGCGCACGCCGGATCCGGTGGCTCGCCGTCGGTAGCATAGCGGGCATTCTTGATCGCCAGCGGCCCCCGCCGGGTGAAGAGCTGGCCGTTCCGGGCATTCCGGGTCGGCAGCACGCAATCGAAGAGGTCGATCCCCCGCGCGACGCTCTCCACGAGGTCGGCCGGCGTGCCGACCCCCATGAGGTAGCGAGGGCGGTCGACGGGCAGCTGGGCGGCCGTATGGCTGGCGATGTCGTACATCACGTCCGCCGGCTCCCCCACCGAGAGTCCGCCAATCGCGTAGGCCTCGAAGCCAACGGCCACCGTGCCGGCCACCGATGCATCCCGAAGATCCTTGTACGTGCCCCCCTGGACGATCCCGAACAGGGCCTGGCCGGGCGTGGAGGGTGTCACCCCATCGGCGCGGCCGCTCGCGATCGCCTCAAACCGATCGCGGCCGCGTCGCGCCCACCGCAGCGTCCGCTGCATCGCGGCGTCCACCGCCGGCGCCTCAGCGGGCCAGCTCGGACATTCGTCGAACATCATCGCGACATCCGCGCCGAGCCGCGACTGGATGTCGACCGCCGACTCCGGCGTCAGCCGGCACGGCGCGCCGTCGAGGTGCGACTGAAACACCACGCCGTCCTCGCTGAGCGTCCGCCGCGCCGCCAAACTAAAAACTTGATAGCCCCCGGAGTCCGTGAGCAGCGCGCGCTCCCAGTTCATGAACGCGTGCAGGCCGCCGGCGCGCGCGATGAGATCGTCACCGGGCCGCAGGTACAAGTGGTAGGTGTTCGCGAGCAGCAGCTCGGTGTCGAGCGCGCGCATGTGATCGAGCGTGACGCCCTTCACCGCCGCGCGCGTACCGACCGGCATGAACGCCGGCGTCTCGACGCCTCCGTGTGCGAGTGTGAGACGGCCGCGACGGGCGAGGCCGTCGCGCGCGAGAAGTTCGAAGCCAAACGGGCCGCTCACGGGCGTTAGCCTACGCGGAAACCTTCCGGGAATATAATGACCGTGCCTGGACCTCCCCCTGTGAAACGACTTCGCGTCGGCGTGCTGTACGGTGGCCGCTCTGGCGAGCATGAAGTGTCGCTGGCATCGGCGGCCGCGGTCATCGCCAACCTCAATCGCCAGCGGTACGAACCCGTCGCGATCCGGATCGAGAAGACCGGGCGATGGGTGCTGGCCGATCGTCCGCCGTCGGCGGCGTCGGCGGCCGAGGTCATCGATCAGACGCGCAACGACGCGACGCGCCGCGGCGGGCGCGATCTCATCCTGCCGCCCCGCCCCGGCGACGACACCGTGCTCGTCGTCGATCGCCCGGCGACGAAGGCCGACGGCGGCGAGGGGCTCATCGCGCTCACGGGTCTGCGCCTCGACGTGATCTTTCCGGTGCTGCACGGACCGTACGGCGAGGACGGCACGATTCAGGGGCTGCTCGAACTGGCCGGCGTGCCGTACGTCGGTTGCGGCGTGCTGGCGTCGGCGGTCGGCATGGACAAGAGCGTGATGAAGACGGTGTTCCGCGCGCGCGGTCTGCCCACGCCGGACTGGCTCACCGTTCAGCGTCGCGACTGGCTCGCCGATCGCGCCGGCATCACGCAACGCATCGGACGCACGCTGGGCTACCCGGTCTTCGTGAAACCGGCCAACCTGGGGTCCAGCGTCGGCATCTCTAAAGTGAAGAAAGACAAGGAGTTGGCGGCCGCCATCAACCTCGCCGCCGAATTCGATCTGAAGGTCATTGTCGAAGCCGCGGTCCCCGCGGCGCGTGAGATCGAGTGCGGCGTGCTGGGCAACGGCCGGCCCGACGCGTCGGTCGCCGGAGAGATCGTCCCGGCCGGCGAGTTCTACGATTACGACGCGAAGTACATCAGCAGCGGATCGCGTCTCGAGATCCCCGCGGACATTCCGGCGGTCGTCGCCGAGGAGGTGCGGCGACTGGCCATCGACGCGTTCGAAGCGATTGACGGCTCGGGACTCGCGCGCGTCGACTTCCTGCTCAACCGCGAGCGGGACGAGCTCTACATCAACGAGATCAACACGCTGCCGGGCTTCACCACGATCAGCATGTATTCGAAGCTCTGGGCGGCGAGCGGCGTCGACTATCCGACGCTCGTCGATCGGCTCGTCACGCTCGCGCTCGAGCGGCACGCCGAGAAGCGGACCCTGCGCACCAGCATGTTCTGACGCGCGACCTCCCGCGGTCGCGCGTCGTTTCTCCTTGACTTGCTTTTTCTGTCACTCATAATCTGTAATTACGTGAGAGCGAGACGCTCAACTCGGGCCATGCGATCCGACACGCGCACATGTCACAGCGTGCGGTCGCTTGCGTGGCCAGGCTGAGCGAGGACCCGAGGGTGCGGCAACGACTGCCGGCACCCTCGTTTCGTTTTCAGCGGAACTGGGGCGCTGCGCGCAGGTCAGGCGTGCCGGGTCGGCAGCGACACTGCGGCGCATGTGAAGGCCCAGCGCAGCAAACGCAGACGAAGGGAGGGACAGGCTAATGGCGAAGAAAGCAGCCAAGGGCGGCAAGAAAAAGGGCGGCAAGAAACGGTAGACCGCCACGCCCGAATGAAAAGGGGGGCGACTACCGCCCCCTTTTTTTTTCGTCCCGCGTCCCCGCCTTCACTCCGTCCCAGATGCGCACGCGCTCGACCACGTCCCACTGGGAGATCTCGTCGAGTCGATCGAACCCCTGCACCACGCGGCCGAAGACCGTGTACCGCCCATCGAGGTGCGGCTGCGGCGAGAGTGCGATGAAGAACTGGCTGCCGCCGGTGTCGCGGCTGTCGATCGCCAGGCCCACGCTGCCACGCACGAACGGCAGCGGGCTCAGCTCGTCGCGAATGGCATAGCCCGGCCCGCCCTCCCCGTCACCACGCGGATCCCCGGCCTGAATCACGAAGTTCGGCACCAGCCGGTGCACCTTCAAGCCATTGAAGAAGCCGGCTCGGGCCAGCTCGATGAAGGTGTGCGCGGTCACCGGTGCGTCGGTGACATTCAGCTCGATTTCGATGGTCCCGCGCTCGGTCTCGATGAAGGCGTGAGGCGCGAACGGCGGGTGCAGGAAGGCGTCCGACTCGAAGTAGCCGGGCGGCTGGCGCATCGGCGCAGGCCGGGCGGGCGCCGCGCTGGTGTCACCCAGTTCACGCAGCAGCTCCGCGGCGCGCCGGCGGACGGCCCAGTCGCGATCGCGAAGGGCCGCGACAAGCGTCGGCCGCGCCGGCGCCGCGCCATATTGCGCGAGCGCCGCGAGCGTCGCGGTCCGCGCCGCCGGCGTCACGTCGCCGTCCGCTCGCTTGTAGGCGGCTTCAAGCCGCGCGACGCCGCCGTCCAGCTTGGCCGCGCCCACGAGGCGGGCGGCCGTCGCGCGGACGGCAAAGTCCGGCGCCTCGAGCCCGGCAAACAGCCGCGCCGTCACCTCGGGGCCGCCGACTCTCGCCAGCGCCTCCAGAGCGGGGCCCTGCACCCGCACGTCCGGATCGTTGGCGAGGTCCAGGACCGCCGCCCGCACCCGATCCGCCGGCAGCGCGGCCAGCGCGGAGGCCACGGCCGCACGGACGGACCAGTCCTTATCCGGCTCGAAGCCCGAGAACACCAGCAGGAAGGCCTCCGGATCGATTCGCGCGGCGCTCGTGAAGGCCGCGGCGCGCATCGCGGGCCAGCGGTCCGTCAATCGATCGAGGACCGGATCGAGCGCCCGGCGGTCGCCGATCGTGCCGAGGGCCGTGACGATCTCGAGCGTCAGGTTGCGCGGCGTCGCCGGGTCGTCGATCACCTTCAGCAGGACCGGCACGGCCTTGGCCGCGCGCAACTCGCCGAGCGCCCGGACGGCGGCGACGCGCACGCGCACGTCCGCATCGCGGCGACCGGCGATCGCCGCCGCCGGTTCGACCCCGCGTCCGTCGCGCAACGCCGCGAGGCCTCGCAGCGCGAACGACGGCGTGTAAACGCCGGGCGTCGTGGCCAGCGACGACAGCGCGGCGACGGCCCGCGCATCGCCGATCCGCTGCAGCGCGTAGGCGACCGGCCACCAGCGGGACACCGGCGCGCCCTGCGGGTCGAGGGCGACACGGGCCAGCGCCTCGTATTGGCGCAACCGCACCAACGCAAACAAGGCCAGCCGGCACGCCTCGACGTCCGGCGCGACCGTGCCTTCGTCGTCGGACGCGATCGGCGCGAGGTGCGCGCCGCAGTCGCTGAACGCGGTGGCCACGGCACCAGCCGTCGCGCCATCGCCCAGGAGACCGAGCGCCTCGGCGACGCGGCCTCGAATCACCGCCGACGGATCCTTCAGCATGTCGACCAGCGCCGCGGACGAGCCGGGCGCGCCGAGGATGCCGATGCTGAAGGCGGCCGACGCGCGCACGCTCTCGTCCGGATCGCTCAAGGCCTTGATGAGGGCCGGCAACGCGGCCGCGTCACCCACGCGGCCGATGGAGAGGAGCGCGCGGCGGCGGAGCGCGGGGTCCGCGTCGCGGGCCAGCACTTCAAGGTCAGGCGCTGAATCGAACCGGCCGCCCGCGTCCGATGCGGAGGCGCCGTTGTCCCTGAGCAGGCGCTGATGTTCGAGCCGAATCATCCAGGCGACCTTTGTATCGACCGGCACCACGCGCGCCGGCGGCGGCGGGGGCGGCGTCACCACCGGCGGCTTCGGTGGCGGCGTGGACTTGCACGAGCCGACGACCAGCAGGGCCACGACACCAAGCACGCTCCGTGCCCTCCGTATCCTCCGTGATCTCGTTCTTCCCCTCATTGCCGGAACCTCTCTTGATGAACCGTGGCGTCCTGCAGGCGCTGGGGAACTGGCGACACACCGATGCCCGAGCCGGGCGGGACGGCGATTGTGCCGTCCGGCGCCACCTCGATCGGCGGGTCGATGAGATCGGGAACAAAGTACCGACGGCTCGCGGCGACGTCGCCGGGCAGCGTGAACTGGTCGAGCGTGGACAGGTGCAGATTGTGCGCGCGACCGATGCCGGTCTCGAGCATGCCGCCGTGCCACAGCGGGATCCGCCGGGACTTGGCGAGTTCGTGCACGGCGAGCGACGGGCCGAAGCCACCCATGCGGCCGGGCTTGATGTTGATCACCCGGCAGGCGCCGAGATCGAGCGCGCTCTCGGCGGCCGACGGCCCCGTAATCGACTCGTCCAGACAGACGGGCGTCGTGAGTCGCCGCTGGAGCGCCGCGTGCTCCACGAGGTCGTCGTACGACAAGGGCTGCTCCACCATCATCAAGTTGAAGCGATCGAGCGCCGCCAGCGCGCCGGCATCGGCGGCCGTATAGGCGGCGTTGGCATCCACCATGAGTGGGATGTCGCCGAACCGCTCGCGCACGGCTTCGACGGGCTTCACGTCCCAGCCGGGTTTGATTTTCAGTTTGACGCGCTGGTAGCCGGCCGACCGTTCGGCTTCCACGCGGTCCAGCAGCGCCTCGACCGAGGGCTGGATGCCGAGGGAGACGCCGGCCGCGATGCGCCGGGCGCGACCGCCGAGCAGCTCGCACAACGGACGCCCGGCTTCGCGCGCTTCCAGGTCCCAGGCGGCCATCTCGAGCGCCGCCTTCGCCATGGCATGGCCGCGCACGCGGCCCCAGGTGCCGGCGACGTCACGCGCGCGCTCGAACCGCCGTCCGATCACCCCGGGCACGAGGTACTTGGTCATGACGTGCCACGCCGTCGTCGTCGATTCCGGACTGTAAAAGGGATCCGCGTCGGCGACGCACTCGCCCCAACCCGTTGCGCCGTCGTCATGGAGCGCGACGATCACGCACTCGCGAGCCGTCATCGGACCGAAGCTCGTCTCGAACGCGCGCACGAGCGGCAGACGCACGACCGACAGGTCAACAGCGGCGATGTGCATCGTTCGTCAAGTATACTTTCGCCTCAACTTGGAGTTCCGGTACCTCGCGATAGAGGGCTCGATCGGGCTGGGCAAGACCGCGCTCGCCACGCGTCTGGGCGCGCGACTCGAGGCCGCCGTCGTGCTCGACGAAGCCGAGAATCCGTTCCTCGGCGATTTCTATCAGGGGCGCGCCGGCGCCGCCTTTCAGACGCAGCTCTTCTTCACGCTCGCCCGGCACCGCCAGCTGCAGCGGATGCGCCAGGGCGACCTGTTCGCGCAGACAACCGTGTGCGACTACGTCTTCGAGCGCGATCGCATCTACGCGTACCTGAACCTTGACGACAACGAGTTGTTCATCTACCAGCGGCTGTTCGATCTGGTCGTGCGCGATCTGCCGGTTCCGGATCTCGTCATCTACCTGCAGGCGCCCACCGATCTGCTGAAGCGGCTGCTGCGGGAACGGCTGAAGCACGCGTCCGGCGGCCAGGCGCAGCCGTCCGAGGAGTACCTGGCCGAGCTCAACGAGGCCTACAACCACTTCTTCTTTCACTACTCGGCGACGCCGCTCCTCGTGGTCGAAGCGTCCCAGCTCGATCTCACATGGGGCGACGCAGCGGTGGACGACCTGTTGAAGCAGGTCAAGACCATGGGCAAGGGCACCCGCTATTACGTGCCTCGCACCGCGTAGTTTTCGGCTATCTTCATCCCGTGGCGTGGTTCAAGAAGACCCGGAAGCCCATTGCGCGAACGAAGCGCGAGAGCCGGGTGCCTGAAGGTCTCTGGATCAAGTGTCCGTCCTGCGGCCGCGCGATCTACAACAAGGAGCTGACGGACAGCCTGCAGGTGTGTCTGAAGTGCAGCCACCACTTCCGCATGTCGGCGGCCGATCGGCTTGGCATGTTGTTCGACGGCAGCACGTGGACCGAGCACGACGCCAACCTGCGGACGCTCGACCCGCTAAAGTTCACCGATACGAAGCCGTACAAGTCGCGCCTGGACGTCAGCATGAAGGCCACCGGCCTCAAGGACGCCATCATCGTGGGCAGCGGCACGCTCGATAGCGTGCCGGTGGTGATTGCCGCGATGGAGTACGGGTTCATCGGCGGAAGCATGGGCGTGGTCGTCGGCGAGAAAATCACGCGCGGGGCCGAGCGCGCGCTCGCCGAACGCCGGCCGCTCATCATCGTCTCCTGCTCCGGCGGCGCGCGCATGATGGAGGGCGCGCTGTCGCTGATGCAGATGGCCAAGATTTCGGCCGCATTGGGACGGCTGGATCGCGCGGGCGTCCCCTACATTTCCATCCTGGCCGATCCGACGACCGGCGGCGTGACCGCGAGCTTTGCGATGCTCGGCGATCTGAATCTCGCCGAACCGCGCGCGCTCATCGGCTTTGCCGGACCGCGGGTCATCGAGCAGACGATCCGCCAGAAGCTGCCCGAGGGGTTCCAGACCAGCGAGTTTCTCCTCGAGAAGGGCTTCCTCGACGCCATCGTCGATCGGCGCGATCTGAAGGCCACGCTGGCGCGCGTCATCCGCATGATGCTCGGCCTGGCAGCGCCCGTTGAAGCCACCGCCCCGCCTGCTGCCGAAGCCGTCGCGGCCGGGCCGGCCTCGCGCACCGAACCATAGGCCAGCACCTCCTGATGTCCGATCGCGACTATCTGTTCTCGCTCGAACAGATTGGCATCAAACTCGGCCTGGATCAGATTCGCCTGCTGAACGAGAGACTCGAGCACCCGGAGCAGGCGTTTCGCTCCATCGTGGTGGCGGGCACGAACGGTAAGGGCTCCGTTGCCGCGATGACCGAGCGCGCCCTGCGCGCCGCGGGATGCCGCACCGGCCGATACACGTCCCCGCACCTCATCCACATCGAAGAACGATTCGCCGTCGGCGGCCATCCCATCGACGCGCAGACCTTCGACGCGGCGGCGGGACGCGTGCGTCAGGCCGCCGCCGGCTTCGCGGCGCCTCCGACGTTCTTCGAAGCCACGACCGCGCTGGCCTTCGACGTCTTTCGCGAGGCCGGTGTGGAGATCGCCGTCCTCGAAGTCGGGCTCGGCGGGCGGCTCGACGCGACCAACGCCGCGGACGCCATGGCCGCGGTCATCACCGCGATCGATCTCGATCATCAGGAGTACCTGGGCCACACGATTGCGCTCATCGCCGCCGAGAAGGCCGCGGTGATCAAGCCGGGCGCGCTCGCGATTCTCGCGGACAACCCACCCGTCGTGGAGGCGGTGGTGAGGGCCCGCTGCGAAGCCGTCGGCGCGCGACTCGTGTACGCGCGCGAGGACGTCCACGTCACCTCGGCCATGCACAACGGGATGATTCGTCTGGACCTGACGACGCCCCGGGGCCGGTACGAGGCGACGCTCGGCCTGCGCGGCCGTCATCAGGTCCAGAACGCGATCGCCGCCGTACGGTTGCTCGAGGAGATGACCCAGGCCGGGCTGGCGACCGTCCCCGCGGCCGCCATCCGCACCGGGCTCGAAGACGTCGTCTGGCCGGCTCGGCTCGAGGCCGCGATCTGGCGCGGCCACGAGGTGCTCGTCGACGGCGCGCACAACCCGGCCGGCGCGCGCGCTCTGCAGTCGTACCTGGCCGAAGCCTACGGGCGGCGGGTGCCTATTGTGATGGCGGTCATGCGGGAGAAGGCCGTGGACGAGATGGTGGCCGCGCTGGCGCCCTCCGCCTCGCACTTCGTGTGCACCGCGCCTGCAACACCGAGGGCGCTGCCTCCGTCAGATCTTCTGGCGGCCGTGCGGCGGGCCGCCCCGGGGATTCACGCGGAGGCGGTGGACGGGCCGATCGACGCGCTCGCTCGCGCCGTCGGCTACGGATCGCCGGCCGTCGTCGCCGGCTCGCTCTATCTCGCAGGAGAGATTCGGGCAGAATGGGCGTGACCAGAATGCGCGGCTTGCAGGCGCTCCTCGTGCTCGCCTTCGTGGCGTTCGTGCCGGCGCTCGCAAGCGCGCAGGGCAACCCTCTCGGCGATTGCCGGCTGGGGAACATCTCGAAAACCGGGCTGTCCATTACCGGCGCCGACTCCGGCCTGTACCGCGACAACGTCCGCGTCGTCTGCGACGACTCCATCCTGTACGCCGACGAGGTTCAGTGGAAAGGCGACATCGTCACGGCGACCGGCCACGTGCTGCTCGACGACCGCGGCCTGCGCGTGAACGCGGATCGAATGGAGCTCAATCGCGTGACGCGGCTCGGCACGTTCTATCGCGTCAACGGATGGGCGCGGCTGGGCGACCCGGCCGCCGAGCCCAACCCCTTCGGGCAGCTCGAACCCGACGTGCAATTCGCGGCAGACATCGTCGAGCGCGTCGGCCCGCGGGAGTACAGGCTCACGAGAGGCTGGTACTCGAGCTGCGCTCAGCCCGTGCCGCGGTGGGCCATCACGCACACGTCCGGCTCCATCGTGCTCAACGAGCGCCTGTTCGCGCGGAACGCGGTCCTCAAGGTGAAGGGCGTGCCGGTCTTCTATCTGCCATTCATCTATTACCCGCTGGACTCGGAGGAAAGGTCGACCGGGTTTCTGATGCCGCAGTACACGACGACGAGCTGGCAGGGACATGGCTTCGGCAACGCGTTCTTCTGGGCGATCAACCGCAGCCAGGACGCGACGTTTTATCACAACTGGTACTCGAAGGCCGGCCAGAGCTATGGCGCGGAGTACCGCTACGCGGCCGCGCCCGGATCGGGCGGCTCGGCTCAGCTGACGGTGCTCGACAACGTGAGCGAGAACACGCAACGCCGGTACATCACCAGGGCGTCCGTCAATCAGCGGCTCAACCGGTACATGGGCCTGGTCGGGCGGATGAGCTACACCAGCGACCAGCTCACGCAGCAGCTCTACAACCAGAACCTGTACGACCTGTCGAATCGCGAGCGGTACGGCGCCCTCACGCTGGCGGCACACCGGGGCCGGTACTCACTCATGATGCAAGGCGACCTGCGGGACCGGTATCGAGGCGTCGAGTTCGAGCAGCGTCAGGGTCTCGTGCCTGCCGTATCCCTGACGGTCGGCGAGCAGTCGATCGGCCGGTCGGCGGTCTATTTCGGGATGACGAACGAGGCGGTGTCGTTCATTCGGAAGGGCGAGTACGGCGGGAGTCCTGACGCCGACCGCACGCTGTTCCGCATCGACACGGCGCCGACCATCCGCGCGCCGCTGAGCAAGCTCAGGTTCCTGCAACTCACGGCGGCCGCGTCGTTCCGGTTGACCTACTGGGACAAGAGTCAATACGACCCGACCGAGCTACGCCCCGTCGGCGGCCCAATCCACCGCGAGCTCGTGGAGCTTCGAACAGACCTGGTGGGTCCGACATTCGAAAAATTCTGGACGCCGAAATCGACCGGGTTTGCCGAGCGGTGGCAGCACGTGATTCAGCCGCGTCTCGGTGTCTCCTGGCTGTCGTCGTTCGACCGATCGACGGAAATCGTGCAAATCGACCACATCGACACGCTGGTCGGGGGCACGACGACCGTTGACTACGGGCTGACCAATCGGTGGCTGGCCCGGCGGCCGAACCCCGCGGGCGGGCGTGGCCAAGGGCGCAGCATCCTCGATGTGAGCATCTCCCAGCGGTACTACACGAATGCGCTCGCCGCGGCGTACGACCCCTACTCGCAGACGACGACGCCGACGCCCTTTTCACCAGTGAACATCCGGGCGAACGTCACGCCGACCGACACCTTCAACGCGCGGTTTCAAATGGACATCGACTCGCAAGTCTTCAAGCCGCGCCAGTACTCGGCCGCGACGCAGTTCTTCACGCGCCGCACGAACCTGGGTGTCGGCTGGTCCAAGCGCCAGTTCCTGCCCGGCGTCCCCGCATACGACAACCCGGACTTCGCCTCGCACTTCCTCAATTGGTCGCTCGCGACCGGCACGCCCGGCGGACGGGTGCACGGCAGCTACATGGCCAACCTGGATCTCAAACAGGCGTCGATCCTGCAGCAGCGGATTGTGCTGTCGCTCAACGCGCAGTGCTGTGGCGTGACCTTTGACTATCAGATCCTGCAGGCGGCCCAGTTCGGCGGCGCGACGCTCCCGGCCGACCGCCGCTTCGGCGTCTCGTTCTCCCTGGCGGGCCTCGGCTCTTTTACCAACCCTTTCGGGTCGTTCGGAGATAATAGCGGCCGTCGATGAAGGGCCTGATCCTGAGCGGGGGCAAAGGGACGCGCCTCCGCCCTATCACCTACACACGCGCCAAGCAGCTCGTGCCGGTCGCCAACAAGCCCGTGCTCTTCTACGGGCTCGAGGCGCTCGTGGCCGCCGGCATCCGCGACATCGGCATCGTCGTCGGCGACACGCAGGCGGAGATCCGCGAGGCCGTCGGCGACGGGTCCCGCTGGAATGCGCGCGTCACGTACATCGAGCAGGACGCGCCGCGCGGTCTCGCGCATGCCGTGCTCATCAGCGAGTCGTTCATCGGCGCCGACCCGTTCGTGATGTACCTCGGCGACAACCTGCTGAATCGCGGCATCGGCCCGTTCGTCGAGGAGTTCGAGCGCGAGCGGCCGGCCGCGCAGATTCTGCTCGCGCACGTGCCGGATCCCGAGATGTTCGGCGTCGCGGAACTCAACGGCGAGCGCGTCATCCGGCTGGTCGAGAAGCCGAAGGAGCCGAAGAGCAACCTGGCCCTCGTCGGCGTCTACATGTTCGGGTCCGCGATCTTCGACGCCGTCAAGGCCATCAAGCCGAGCTTCCGACAGGAGCTCGAGATCACCGACGCCATCCAGCAGCTGATCGATCGCGGCCTGTCGGTTCGGCCGCACATTGTCGAAGGCTGGTGGAAAGACACCGGCAAGCTCGAGGACATGCTCGAAGCCAACCGCCTGATTCTCGACACCATGGAGCGGCGCATCGACGGCGCCGTGGACGCCGAGTCACGCATCGAAGGCAAGGTCGTGATTGAGGCCGGGGCGACGATTGAGCGATCCGTCGTGCGTGGGCCGGCCATCATCGGCGCGGGCGCGCGCGTGACGGCCGCCTATGTCGGCCCGTTCACCGCGATCGGCGACCGCGCTGAAATCCGCGAGACCGAAATCGAGCACAGCATCGTGCTCGAGGGCGCGATCATCAGCGGCCTCGCCGCGCGCATCGAGGACAGCCTCATCGGACGCAACGTCCGCATCTACCGGCTGCCCGTCCGGCCGTCCGCCTACCGGTTCATGCTGGGCGACAACTCGGAGGTCGGCATCCGGTGGTAGAGGTTCTGGTCACGGGCGGCGCGGGATTCATCGGCTCCAACTTCGTTCGCTGGGCGCACGACACGCATCCCGACTGGCGCATCACGACGCTCGACAAGCTGACGTACGCGGGACGCCTCGAGAACCTGGCCGAGGTGATGCCGAGCGTCCGCCATCGCTTTGTGCGCGGCGACATCACCGACCCGTCGGTGGCCGGTCCGCTCGTGCGCACGGCTGAGATCGTCGTGCACTTTGCCGCGGAGACGCACGTGGACCGGTCGATCCTCGCGGCCGGCGACTTCATCCGCACCGACGTCTTCGGCACGTTCGTCCTGCTCGAAGCCGCCCGCGACGCGCCGCGGCTGCGCCGCTTCATCCAGATTTCGACCGACGAGGTGTACGGCAGCGTGCCATCGGGCAGCAGCGTCGAGACCGACGAGCTGCGCCCACGCAATCCGTACAGCGCCAGCAAGGCCGGGGCGGACCGCCTCGCGTACAGCTATTGGGCGACCTACGGCGTGCCGGTCATCATCACGCGCGCGTCGAACAACTACGGCCCCAATCAGTTCCCCGAGAAGGTCATCCCGCTCTTCATCACCAACGCGATCGACGGGCGCCCGTTGCCGCTCTACGGCGACGGCCGGCACGTTCGCGACTGGCTGCATGTCGCCGACCACTGCCGCGCGCTCGACCTGCTGATTGCCGGCGGCGAGCCCGGCGCCGTGTACAACATCGGCGGCGGCAACGAAGTCGCCAACGTCGATCTCACCCATCGCATCCTCGAGCTGCTGGGCCGGCCCGCGTCGCTCATCGCGCCTGTGGCCGATCGACCGGGCCACGATCGGCGCTATTCCCTCGACACCACCAGGCTGCGCGGGCTCGGCTGGCAGCCGACCGTCGCCTTCGACGCCGGCCTCTCCGACACCGTGAGCTGGTATCGCGACCACGAAAACTGGTGGCGGCCCATCAAAGACGACGACCCCGCGTTTCGCGCGTATCACGACGCGCAGTACGGCGGCCGGCCGCCGGCGTGATCGAGACATGACCACCGGCCCGACGCTCGTGACGGGCGCGACTGGCTTCGCCGGCGGACATCTGCTGGATCGTCTGGCCGATCGGGCGCCCGTCGTCGCCTGGTACCGTCCCGAGGGGCATCCGCCCGACCCCGAACGCCACATCGACTGGCGGCCCGTCGATCTCCTCGACCCTGCGGCCGTGGCCGAAAGCGTGCTCGACACCAGTCCGTCCTTCATCTACCACCTGGCCGGCGCGCCGCAGGTCGATGCGTCCTGGCGCACCGTGGTCCCGCACCTGCGCACGAACGTGCTCGGCACGCACTTTCTGCTCGATGCCGTGAAGATGACCGCGCGGCCGTGTCGCGTGCTGATTGTGTCGTCGGCTCAGGTCTACCAGACCGGCGACGATCCCATTGATGAACGGGCCGCCCTCGTGCCGCCCACGCCGTACGGCCTGTCGAAGCTGGCGCAGGATCGACTGGCCGCCCGGATGGCCGCTGAAGACGGGCTCGATGTCGTGATTGCACGGCCGTTCAACCACGCGGGCCCGCGGCAGAGCAAGTCGTTTGCCGTCGCGAGCTTCGCGCGGCAGATCGCGCGGATCGAGGCCGGCCTCACGTCACCCGAGATTCGGGTCGGCAACCTCGACGCCCGGCGGGACATCACGGATGTGCGCGACGTCGTGGAAGCGTACGAAATCCTGATGGCGAGCGCGCCCGATGCCCGGCCGTACAACATCTGTTCCGGCCGCGCGTGGCGCATCGGCGACCTGCTCGAGGAGCTGACGCACCTCGCCACCGTGCCCGTGTCGGTCGTCGTGGATCAGGACAAGTTCCGGCCGAACGACATGCCGGTCCTCCAGGGCGACGCGGCAAGGATTCGCGCCGAGCTGGGCTGGACGCCGAAGATCCCCGTCGAGCAGATGCTTGCCGACACGCTTGACTGGTGGCGCGAAGAGATCAGGCAGGGCCGTGACGGCTGACGGACGCACGTCCGAGGTGGCCCGCCAGTCGGTTCACGTGGCGGTGGGCGCGCTGGCACTCGCGCTGCCCTGGCTCACGTGGCCGCAAGCCGTGCTCCTCGGCGCCGCCGGCGTGCTGTTCAATCTCATTCTGCTGCCGCGCCTCTTGCCGCGACTGTTTCGTCCGGAGGACCGGCGCCAGCCGCTGCTGTCGGGCATCGTGCTGTATCCCGCAGCGGTGTTGGGCCTGATTCTGCTGTTTCCGTCCCGGCTCGACCTCGCGGCGATCGCGTGGGTGATCCTCGCGGCCAGCGACGGCATGGCGACGCTCGTCGGTGCGCACGTGAAGACGTCGCGGCTTCCGTGGAACCCCGAGAAGTCGATTGGCGGTCTGGCCGCGTTTGTGGTGTTCGGCGGCGCCGCGGCGGTGGCGACGGCATTCTGGATGAGCGGCAACAGCCCGACGAACACGAGCATCGTTGCGTTTGCCGGCTCGACGGGCGCGAGCACCCTCGCCCTTGTCGTCGTCCCGCTGCTCGCGACGACTGCGGCGGCGTTTGTGGAGACCGTGCCGATCAAGCTGAATGACAACATCTCAGTGCCGGCCATCGCGGCGCTCGTGCTCTGGTCGTGCGCGTTCATGAACGAAGTAATTCTCTGGCAGGTGCTGGCCCTGATGCCGTCGTCGCGTTTCTGGACCGCGATCGGGCTGAACGTGGTGGTGGCGGTCCTCGGGTACCGCGCGGGCACCGTGACCGTGGGCGGCGCGATTGCAGGCGCCGTCATCGGGGCGGTCATGTATGTCGGCACCGGCCTCAACGGCTGGCTGCTGTTGTTCGCGTCCTTCCTGCTGGCGGCCGCGACGACGCGGTTGGGCCTCAAACGAAAAACGGCCGCGGGAATCGCCGAAGAACGCGGCGGCCGCCGTGGCGCCGGCAACGCGATCGCCAATACCGGCCTCGCGGCGCTCGCGGCGTTCGTGGCGCTCGGGGCCCTCGATGACCTGCCAGTGCTCGCCATGGTGGCAGCGCTCGCGACGGCCGCCAGCGACACCGTGGCGAGCGAAGTGGGCAAGGCGTGGGGGCGCACGACCTGGCTCATCGTGGGCTTCCGGAGGGTCCCGCCGGGCACGTCAGGCGCCGTCTCGCTCGAGGGCACGGCTGCCGGCGTCGTCGCGGCCACGTTCCTCGCGTGGCTGGCCGCCGCGTTCGGGTTGATCACGTACGAATGGATCGTCTGTGTGGTCTTCGCCGCGACCGCCGCGTCTCTGGTCGAGAGCTGGCTCGGTGCGACGCTCGAGCGTGACGGGGTACTCAACAACGACGCGCTGAACTTCGTGAACTCCGCGATTGGCGCCGGGCTCGCGCTCATCCTCGTCTCGGGGTCGCAGTGAAAGCCCGCGCCTACCTGGAGCTCGGCCGCCCGTTTACGCTGATCGCGCCGGGCCTCGGCTTCCTCTCCGGCGCGATCACCGCCATCGGCGCGTACCCGCGCGACCCGCTCAGCTGGCCGGTGCTCGCGCCGGCGCTGCTCGGTGCGGTGATGGCGATGGTCTTCAACGCCGGGAGCAACGCCCTCAATCAGATCTACGACCTCGAGATCGATCGCATCAACAAGGGTAAGCGGCCGCTGCCGTCCGGCCGGCTCACGATCGGCGAGGCCTGGGCGTATACCGCCGTGGCCTACGGGTTGACGCTGATCCTGGCGTGGCTCGTTGCGCCGGGCGGACGGCACGAGTGCTTCTGGATCGTCGCCGCCGCCGTGGTCATGACGTACGTCTACTCGGTGCCTCCCCTGCGCACCAAACGGTTCGCTTTCTGGGCCAACCTCACCATCGCGATCCCGCGCGGCGTGCTGCTCAAGGTCGCCGGCTGGTCCGCCGTGAAGACGGTCGTCGGAGCCGAGCCCTGGTACATCGGCGGCATCTTCGGCCTGTTCCTCCTCGGCGCGTCCACCACCAAGGACTTTGCCGACATGGAGGGCGACCGCCGCGGCGGCTGCCGAACGCTGCCGATCGTGTACGGCGTGACGCGCGCGGCCTGGATGATCTCGCCGTCGTTCGTCGTCCCGTTCGCGCTCATCAACGTGGGCGCCGCCACCGGCGTGCTCACGGGGCACCCCGCGCTCCTCCACCTGCTGGGCGGCATCATGACGGCCTACGGGTTGTACGTGTGCTACCTCATGCTCAAACGGCCGGAAGACCTGGCCGTCGAAGAAAACCACGTGTCGTGGGCCCACATGTACCGCATGATGTTCGTGGCGCAGATCGGATTCGCGCTGGCCTACATCCTCTGACCGGGGAACATGCTCAACGCCGTCATCGCCCGGATCGACGCCGCCCTCGACGAACACCCGGTCTTTTTTCTCACGGCGTGGTCGGTGCTCTTCCTGGGTGCGGTGGTCTTTGCCGCGGCGACGACACCCTTCGACTCCGACGAGGTCCTGACGATCCTCACCAGTCAGATGCCGTCGCGATCCGTGATGTGGGCTGCGCTGGCGGAGGGGGTCGATGACGCCCCGCCGCTCTATGCGGTGGTCGCAGGGGCCCTGCATTCGCTCGTCGGCCCCGGGCACGTCGTGACGCGCCTGCCGGCGATCGCCGGCGCGTGGGTCGCTGCGGTGATTCTGTTCGTGATGGTGCGACGCCGGACTAACGCGCTGCTCGGACTGGCTGCCGCGCTCGCGTGCGCGATTGCCTCGTTCCGATTCGCGATTGAAGCGCGGGGGTACGCGCCCGCCATGGCGTGCATCGCGGTCGCCTTGTTCGCCTGGACGCAGCTGCCCGAGGGCCGCCGGCGACTGTGGTACGCGGGGCTGCTCGCGGCTTCGCTGGGCGCTGCCCCGTGGTGGCACGACACCGCCGCGCTCGCGCTGGTCCCTTTTGTGGCCGGTGAGGTGATGCGGTGGTTCGATCGCGGGCGCCAGGACTGGCTGGCGTGGGGCGCGATCGCGCTCGCCGCCACGGCCGCGTTGCCGCTCCTCGGTCTCGCGGGCCAGTCCATCGCGGGCCCGGAGCCGACCCATCAGGGATTCATCGCGCGGATGGGCGGTGCGTACGCCGATCTGCTGGCGCCCTTCGGCTCGCTCGTGGTCGTGCTGGCGTGGCTCGCGGCGCTGCTCTTTGCCATCTGGACGATTGCGCTGGTCGTCGCGAACCGCGCCGTCGATCTCGGCGACCGTCCGGTGAAGGGCTACGAGATCGCCGCGGCCCTGGGATTCGCGTTGATGCCCGCCCTCGGCGTGGCGTTCGCCATGCTGTTCGGCTTTCAGATCGGCGCGCGCGATCTCGCGGTGGCGATTCCCGGTCTCGTCGCCACGGTGATGGTGTTTCTCGCGACGTTCACGCCGCGGTCGGGCGCCGCCGACCTGATCGTCACGACCGCGCTCGGACTCAGTCTCGCGGGAACCGTAGCGACGTCTCTCTTGACCTCCGCCGCGGGCCTTCCGGATCCGGTTCGCACCAGACCGACGCTCGTGCGCGGCCTTCGAGATTCAGCCGAGCCCGTCGTCCTCGCCGCGGGCGCCGGGACGTTGCAACTCTTCTACTATGCGGAGCGAGGCTGGCCGGGCCGCGCGGTGATCCTGGCCGATCCGGACCTGGCCAAGGAGATCATCGGGTCCGCACGCGCCGACACGCACCTGATCGTGGTGGCCAAGTGGACTCCGGCGCGCGTCGAGCCGTTCTTTCCGTACAGCTCCATCGCGCGCGCGTTTCAGGTGCATGAAAGCGCGCCGAACTGGCTCCTGCCCAAGCTCAAGCAGATGAGGGCCGGGCTGCAGGAAGTCGAGAGCGGTCCAGGCGGGACGCTGTGGCGGGTCCGAATGCGAGAGCCGTAGGTCTTGACGCCGCGCCTGCGTCGGAGCGAACATATGGCGAAAGATGGCAGAATCCAGGCAGCTTCCCCTCTGGCCATCGCCGCCCGAGGCGCCCACCCTTCGGGACATCGCCAACCTCGTGCGGGACGGCGGCGCCGGCGCGCTGCCCTCCGCCGAACGGCGCGCCGATCAGGCGCGGTATCAACCCATTCGCGTCAAGTCGGCGCTCGCGCGTGCCCACGGCATGCCGTTCAAGTGGGCGCTCAATCCGTACCGCGGTTGCACGCACGCATGCGAGTACTGCTACGCGAGAAAATACCAGGCCCATCTCGAGCTGGGCGCGGGTGACGACTTCTCGACGCTGATTTTCGTGAAGGAGAACCTGCCCGAGGTCCTGAAGCGCGAGCTGGCGCGCCCGGGCTGGTCTCGGGAACACGTGGCGGTGGGCACGGCGACCGATCCCTATCAGCCCATCGAGGGCCGGACCACGATCACTCGTCGTTGCCTTGAAGTACTCCACGCGTCCGGCACGCCGTTCTCCATCGTGACCAAGGGCCCGATGGTCGTTCGCGACCTCGACCTGCTCTCGCAAGCGGCGCGCGGCGCGGGCTGCCAGGTGTTCCTGAGCGTGCCGACCGTGGACGAGCGCGCGTGGGCATCGCTCGAGCCGGGCACGGCGCCGCCGGCTCAGCGGCTGCGCGCGGTGCGCACGCTCGCCGACGCCGGGATCGACACCGGCGTGCTGATGATGCCGCTGGTGCCCGGCATCACCACGACGCGCGCGGCCGTGGAGCAGACGCTCGAGGCGATTCACCGGGCCGGCGCGCGCTTCGTCGGCGCCAACGTCGCGCATCTCGAAGAGGGCGTGCGCAGCCACTTCTTCGCGTTTCTGGCGCGCGAGTACCCCGCGCTGGTCGAGGGCTACACCCGGCTCTACCAGAAGGCGTACGCGCCTCCGGACTACGTCCGCCAGGTCAAGGCAATGGTGTCGTCGGTGCTGAAGCGAGCGAGCGGCCGCGAGCGAGCCGGCGGAGCGGAGCGGGGAATTCAGGGGTCCCCGCGAGCGACGCCGTAGGGGTGCCCGCAGGGGCGAAGCCCCTCGGATCTAGAGTCTGCCGCCGCGCAGGGCCATCAGCGCCTGCACCCGCTCCTCGGTGGGCGGATGCGTCGAAAACAGCTTCCCGATCCCGCCGGCAAACGGCTTGATGATGAACATGTGCGACGTCGCCGGGTTGGCATCCATCGGGATCTGCTTGACCGTGGCTTCGATGCGGCGCAGCGCCGTGGCGAGGCCCATCGGGGTCCCGGCGATCTCCGCGCCGCCGCGATCGGCGGCGAACTCGCGCTGCCGTGAAATCGCGCTCTGAATCAGCATCGCCGCGATGGGCGCGACGATGATCATCAGCAGTCCGCCGAGGGCGTTGCTGTTCCCTTCACGATCCCGCGAGCCGCCGAACATCATGGCCATGTAGCCGAGCGACGAGATAGCCGCGGCCATCGTCGCCGCGACGGTCGCGGTGAGGATGTCGCGATTCTTGATGTGCGCCAGCTCGTGCGCCATCACGCCGGCCAGTTCGTCTTCAGACAGCGTCCGCATGATCCCTTCCGTGGCCGCGACCGCCGCGTGCTGCGGGTTGCGGCCCGTGGCAAACGCGTTCGGCGACATGTCGGGGATGACGTACACCTTCGGCATCGGGAGGTTGGCGCGCTGCGCCAGCCGGGCCGTGATCCGGTGGAGCGGATGGTCGGCGCCGACCTCCTGCGCGTTGTACATCCGGAGCACGATCTTGTCGGAGAACCAGTAGCTGCCGAAGTTCATCACGACGGCCATCGCGAGCGCGATCATCAGGCCCGACTGGCCGCCGATGAGCTGCCCGGCGGCGAGCAGGATTCCACTCAGAAAGGCGAGCAGTACCGCAGTCTTCAATGTGTCCATCGAACTTCTTCACCTCTCGTCAGACTGATCAACGTGCTGTCCAATTATCGCCGATCTTCGCCATCAACCCGGCCACGAGCGCCGCGCGCGGTGCGAGCTCGTTGACAACGACATGCTCATGGAGCGCGTGCGGGCCTTCGCCGAGCGCGCCGAGGCCGTCAAGCGTAGGGACGCCGAGCGCCGCCGTGAAGTTCCCGTCGGACGCGCCGCCGGTGGCGCCCTCCTGCAGATCCCGGCCCATGTCGCGGGCGACGTCGCGCGCGAGTTCGAACAGGCGCGCCACGCCGGCGGTGCGCTCCATAGGCGGGCGGCCCACGCGGCCGCGCACCTCGAGCCGCACCCGCGGATTCACCGGCGCGAGCCGCGCGAGCGCGGCCTCGATGCGCGCCGCATCCTCCATGCGGCTCACGCGCACGTCCACCAGCGCCGAGGCCTCTTCCGCCACGACGTTCGACCGCGTGCCTCCCGCGATCACTCCGACGTTGAGCGACAACCCGCGCGCGGGCTCGTTCAGGGTTTCGATCGCGGTGATCAGGCGCGCCAGCTCGTGCACCGCGCTGGCGCCGGCTTCCGGATTGGCCCCCGCATGCGACGGCACGCCACGCGCGATCACCTGAAACTCGCCCACGCCCTTCCGCGCCGTCTTCACGGCGCCGCCCGGCAGCGCCGGCTCGAGCACGAGCACCGCAGCGCTTGCCTGGGCGCGGCGTTCGATTTCCTGGCGTGACGACCGGCTGCCGACTTCCTCGTCCGACGTCACGAGCAGCGTCACGCGCGGACGACGGCCCGCCGGCACGGTCGCGGCGAGCGCCTTGGCCGCCGCGGCGCCGATCGCGACGCCGGCCTTCATGTCGAGCACGCCCGGGCCGAACAGCTTGCCGTCGCGTTCGACGAGCGGCATGCGCTGCAGCTGCCCCACCGGCCACACTGTGTCGAAGTGACCGAGCAACAACACGGCCGGCCCGTCGCCGGGCCATTCCGCCACGAGATGCGCGGCGGTCGATCCGCCGTCCACGCGGGAAATCGACGCGCCCGCGTCCGCCAGCCGCGAGCCGAGCTCGGCGGCACAGCCTTCGAGCGCCGCCACGTCGTCGCTCGGGGATTCGCGCAGGACCAGAGCCCGCGCCAGGTCGAGAAGCCAGCCTTGCTCGCGCTCGCAGGCGCTCAGGACGGAATGCACGGTCTTATAATATCGAGGTGATTCTTCGCGCCCGGCCGTACGTGACGACGCTGGTGCTGACGTGCGCGCTCGCGACTCTGGGGCGGGCACAGGCGCCGCCGCCCACGCAGCCCCCGCCAAAGCCGAAACCATTTCCGACCACGGGTTCAGCCGAGCCCCCGGCGAAGCCGCCCGTGACACCCTCGCCGGCGCAGGGCGTGCCGGCTGTGCCGCCGCCCGCGGGCACGCCCTCCGTGCAGGATCTCAACGGCACGCCGGTGTATCCGGGATCGGACTATCTCGATTCGTATGATGCCGGCCGGGGACAGCGCTACTACATCTACGGGACCAACACGCCGTACGCCGACATCGTCCTCTACTACCGGAACGTGCTGAAGAACGCGAGCAATCGCGAGATCTTCCGCGCCCCGATGATGCACCAGTTCGATCTCGGCCGTTTCGTCGAGGAATCGATGGCGTATCCGCCAAGCGTGGTCGTGAAGGACTACACCTGGAACGAGTCGCAGGGCTATCTGGTGGTGTCGGGCACGGCGGAGAAGCGCTACAAGACGGTCATTCAGATCGTGCCCAAGTAGGGCGCTACGTACGGGTCTTTCGATACTCTTCGGCCTTTTCAGCCAGCCCGACTTCGACAGCCTGCTCCACCGTGACGCCGGTCTTGTCTGCCAGATCCCGAATCTGCTGCGTGATCTCCATGCTGCAGAACTTCGGCCCGCACATCGAGCAGAAGTGCGCGACCTTTGCGCCGTCGGCCGGCAGGGTCTGGTCGTGGTAGGCGCGGGCCGTCACCGGATCCAGCGACAGGTTGAACTGGTCCTCCCAGCGGAACTCGAACCGCGCCTTTGACAGCGCGTCGTCCCACGCCTGCGCGCGCGGGTGGCCCTTGGCGAGATCCGCGGCGTGCGCCGCGATCTTGTAGGCGATGACGCCGGCCTTCACGTCGTCGCGGTTCGGCAGGCCGAGGTGCTCCTTGGGCGTCACGTAGCACAGCATCGCGGTGCCGTACCAGCCAATCACCGCCGCGCCGATGGCGGACGTGATGTGGTCGTAGCCGGGCGCGATGTCGGTCGTCAGCGGGCCCAGCGTGTAGAACGGCGCTTCGTGGCACCACTCGAGCTGCCGGTCCATGTTCTCGCGAATGAGATGGAGCGGCACGTGCCCGGGTCCTTCGTTCATCACCTGCACGTCGTATTCCCAGGCGATGGACGTCAGCTCGCCCTGCGTGCGCAGCTCGCCGAACTGCGCTTCGTCGTTGGCATCCGCGATCGATCCCGGCCGCAGCCCGTCGCCGAGCGAGAAGGCGACGTCGTAGGCGCGCATGATCTCGCAGATTTCGCGGAAGTGCGTGTAGGTGAAGTTCTCCTGATGGTGCGCGAGGCACCACTTCGCGAGGATCGAGCCGCCGCGCGAGACGATGCCGGTGGTCCGCCGGGCCGTCATCGGGATGTAGCGCAGCAGCACGCCGGCATGGACGGTGAAGTAGTCCACGCCCTGCTCGGCCTGCTCGATGAGTGTGTCGCGATAGATCTCCCAGGTGAGCTCTTCCGGCCGGCCGCCGACCTTTTCGAGCGCCTGGTAGATGGGCACCGTGCCAATCGGCACCGGCGCATTCCGCAGGATCCACTCGCGCGTCTCGTGGATGTCGCGCCCCGTCGAGAGGTCCATGACGGTGTCGGCGCCCCAGAGCGTCGCCCATCGCAGCTTGTCCACTTCCTCGGTGATCGACGAGCCCACGGCCGAGTTGCCGATGTTGGCGTTGATTTTCACCAGGAAGTGGCGGCCGATGATCATTGGCTCCAGCTCCGGATGATTGATGTTCGAGGGAATGATCGCGCGCCCGCGGGCGACTTCCGCACGGACGAAGTCCGCGGGCAGGCCCTCGCGCGTCGCGATGAACGCCATCTCCGGCGTGATCTCGCCGCGGCGCGCGTAGTGCAGCTGCGTCACCGCACGGCCGGGACGCGCCCGCAGCACGGGCCGCCGCGTGCCCGCCCGGACGGTCTCGACGTCGCCGCGCGCGGCGATCCACGGCTGGCGCAACGCCGCCAGGCCGACATGCACGTCGGTAATCACGGGTCCGGAGGTGTCGTAAACCCGGAGGGCCTCGCCGGTGGACAGGGCGATCTCGCGCATCGGCACCCGTACGCCGGAGCCACCGTCCAGGTACACCTTGCTGGACCGCGGGAACGCGTGATCGAAGTCCGCGAACGTGAGCGGGTCGTACTTACGAATGGCCGTGCCTCCGGGGGTCAGCCGCCCAGCCTCATGCTGTAACCCGCCATGATCTTAACCCGGGGCTCCATCCCGACCCTCATCTCGGCAAAGAAACCGGCGTCGTGCTGCAGGCCGAATACGGCGTTGAGCACGCCGTAGAACCTCTTGTCGTCGTCGGCGATCCAGACGTTCGTGCCGAGGCCGCCGCCGGCGTACAGCTGCCACCGCGAGTTCTTCAGCGGCATCCAATGCACGAGCTCGAGGTTGAAGGTGAGGAGCGTCACGTCGGAGAGAAACCCGACGTCGAAGTTGGGACGGAAGGTGACCCGGTGTCCGAGATCCGGCGACTCGATGTGGGCGCCGAGGACAATCTGATCCGGCTCGCCGCTCACGCCGCCCCGGGGGGCGAACGTCACTTGGGCGAACGCCGGCGCGACCGGCACCATGAGCGCCGCCGCCACGATCGCAGCGCGCACACACACCCGCCCTGTCATCCGTCACCTCTGGCGAATCATACGCGCGAAGACGCGTCTACTTGAACGAGTAGCCGACCGTGAATTTGAAGTCGGGGCTGTCGATGACGCCGAGCTTGATCTCGAAGAACAAGCCCTGTTTGAGCTGCAGGCCGGCCAGGAAATTGAAGCCGGGCCCGACGTTGTCGCCGTCGCCCTCCCCCTCGTCGTCGCGGTTGAAGATGTTCACCGAGGGCCCGCCGCCGAAGTACACCGCGAACGGCTTGTTCTTGACTGGGATCGTCCACGCAAACTCGAAGTTCAGCGCCGCGAGCACCGAGTTATCGTCGAACCCGATCTCGATGTTGGGCTTGAAGGTGAGTTTCTCGATGAGGGGCTTTGTTTCATAGTGACCGCCTACGAAAAACTGGTCGGGATCGGCGCTCACACCGCCGCGCACGCCCCACTGGCGGCCCTGCGCCAGGGCCGGCGTGGCCCACAGACTTGCCGCCAGAATCGCACCTGTCACTACCGCTCGTCGGATCATGCGAACCTCCTCGTTGGAAGCACCGAATCACTTATCGGCTTACACGACCCGGCGCAGCACGAAGCACTTAAGGTAGTACGTCTCGGGCATGCCCACAAGCACCGGATGGTCCCGGGCCTGCATGCGTTTTTCAACCAGCACCATAGTGGCACGGGCATCGGCCGCGGCGGACTCGAGGATTCCCTGTAGGAGCTCTTCGGGGACGTGATACGAGCAGCTGCACGAAATCAGGTGCCCGCCCGGTGACAGCAGCTTCATGGCCCGCAGGTTGATCTCCTTGTAGCCGGCCACCGCGCGCGGCACCGAGGCCTTGTTCTTGGCGAACGCAGGCGGATCGAGCACGATCGTGTCGAACCGCTCGCCGCTGATCTCCAGCTCGCGCAAGGCGTCGAAGACGTTGGCCGCCCGCACCTCCACGTGCGTGAAGCCGTTGGACGCGGCGTGGCGTGTGGCGGCGGCGACCGCCGCGTCCGACGAGTCGAATGCCAGCACCGAGTCGCAGACCGGCGCAAGGCGCAGGGCAAATCCCCCGGCGTAGGTGAAGGCATCGAGGGCACGGCCACGTCCGTACCTCGCCGCCGCCTCGTGGTTCTCCCGTTGATCCAGGAACAGGCCTGTCTTCTGGCCGTGCCGGAGATCGACCTCGTAGCGAATCGGGCCTTCCGAGACGGTGACGACGTCCGGCACGTCGCCGGCGAGCACCTCAACCAGCTCCGGCAGTCCCTCGAGACGACGCACCTTCGGGTCGTTCCGCGCGAGGATGCCGCGCGGCGCGGCGATCGCGGTCAGCGCTTCGGCGAGCGCGGGGAGCCGTCGATCCATCCCCTGGCACAGAGCTTGTACGACGAGGCAGTCCCCGTACCGATCGACGATCAGTCCGGGCAGTCCGTCCGACTCGCCGTGGACGAGCCGGAATGCTGTTGCGTCGATCTGAAGCGAGGCCCGATAGGCGGCCGCCCGATCGAGACGGGCGCGCCACAGCTGCGACTCGTCCACCTGGCGATCGGTGCTGACGAGCCGGAGTGCGATCTGCGACGCGCTGCTCCACAGCGCCCATCCGATCGCGCGGCGGCGCTCGACGGCCACATGGACGAGATCGCCGGGCTCGGCGTCCGACGAGACGACGTCGCTGCGATACACCCATGGATGCCCGCCGTGGAGACGCTCGGCGCCACGGCGCGTGACTACGACGGTCGGCGGCACGCGCGTAGTGTACAATCGCCCGCATGCGCATCGCCCTCGGCGCCGACCACGCCGGCGTCGCGCTGAAGCGCGAAGTCGCGCGGCTCCTGGACGAACGCGGCATTCCCTACACTGACTTTGGCACCAGCTCGACGGAGTCTGTGGACTACCCTGACTTTGCGGCCGTCGTCGGACGCGAAGTCGCCAGCGGCACGTACGACCGCGGCATCCTGGTGTGCGGCACCGGGACCGGCATGGCCATAGCCGCCAACAAGATCCCAGGCGTCCGCGCCGCCGCGCCCGCCGACCAGACGACCGCGCGCCTCTCCCGCGAGCACAACGACGCCAATGTCCTCGCGCTGGGCGAGCGCCTCATCGGACCCGAGGTCGCGCGGGACATCGTCACCACATTCTTGACGACCCCCTTCAGTGGCGGGCGTCACCAGCGCCGCGTGGACAAGATGAACGCCCTCGACCGGGCGGCCGAGCTGCCCTGATCCGCCGACACGTATGCTGAAACTCGCCAACCTCGCCGCCACCGATCCCGAAATCGCCGCCGCCGTCGAGCAGGAGACGCGCCGCCAGGAAGAAGGGCTGGAGCTCATCGCGTCCGAGAACTTCGTGAGTCCCGCCGTCATGGAAGCGGCCGGCTCCGTCATGACGAACAAGTACGCCGAGGGGTATCCGGGCAAGCGGTACTACGGCGGCTGCGAGTTCGTTGACGTCGCCGAGTCGCTGGCGATCTCGCGGGCCAAGGAGCTGTTCGGCGCGGAACACGTCAACGTCCAGCCGCACTCGGGCGCCCAGGCCAACATGGCCGTCTACATGACCGTGCTGAAGCCGGGCGACACGATCCTCGGCATGAACCTCGCGCACGGCGGCCATCTGACCCACGGCCATCCGCTGAACTTCTCGGGTAAGTACTTCACCATCGTGCCCTACGGCGTCCGGAAGCACGACGAGCACCTCGACTATGACGAGCTGGCGAAACTGGCCGCCGAGCACAAGCCCAAGCTCATCGTCGTCGGCGCCAGCGCGTATTCGCGCCGGTTTGATTTCGAGCGCGTGCGCGCCATCGCCGACGAAACGGGCGCGCTCGTGATGACGGATATGGCGCACATCGCGGGCCTCGTCGCCGCCGGCGCGCATCCGAGCCCGGTGCCGTACTCGGATTTCGTGACGACGACCACGCACAAGACGCTGCGCGGGCCGCGCGGCGGCATGGTGCTCTGCAAGGCCGGCTTCGCGAAGGACCTCGACCGCACGATCTTCCCGGGCGTGCAGGGCGGTCCGCTGATGCACGTGATCGCCGCGAAGGCCGTCTGTTTCAAGGAGGCGCTGACGCCGGCGTTCCGCGAGTACCAGCATCAGATCGTCAAGAACGCCTCGCGACTCGCGGCCGGCCTCGCCGGCGCCGGGTTCCGCATCGTCAGCGGCGGCACGGACAACCACCTGATGCTGGTCGATGTCTTCTCCCGCGGCCTCACGGGCAAAGCGGCCGAAGCGGCGCTCGGCCGCGCGGCCATCACCGTCAACAAGAACGCCATCCCGTTCGATCAGCATCCGCCGATGACGGCCAGCGGGATCCGCATCGGCACGCCGGCCGTGACCACGCGAGGCATGACCGAGAAGGAGATGGACACCATCGCCGGATTCATCGCACGCGTGCTCGCCGCGCCGGACGATGAAGCCACCGCGCGCGCCGTGCGCGGCGAGGTGCTGCATCTCTGCATCAACTTTCCGCTCTACGCCGCGCCGCGGGTCTACTGACCATCGGGCGTCACATGCCCACGCTGCAGGAACGCGTCGACAGCCTGTTCGGTGACGAGGGTCCGCTCGCGGAGCGGTTCGACGGCTTCGAGCGGCGCCCCGGACAGCGCCGCCTGGCAGCCGCCGTCGCCCGCACGTTCACCGAAGGCGGCACGCTCGTGGCGGAGGCCGGCACCGGCACGGGCAAGACGCTCGCCTACCTGCTGTCCGCCGTGCTGGACGGACGCCGCGTCCTGATTTCCACCGGCACGCGCACGCTGCAGGATCAGATCTTCTACAAGGACCTCCCGGCTCTCGCGAGCGCGCTGGGCACGGAAATCCGCGCGGCGTACATGAAGGGCCGGACGAACTTCCTGTGCCTCCACCGCTTCGCGCGGCTGCAGGAAGCCGAAGCCGGCCTGAACGGGACCGAGCGCCGGTGGCTGGCGCGCATCGGCGAGTGGGCGAAGGAGACCGAGACCGGCGACCGCGCGGAGATCGAAGACCTCCCTGACGACCTCGCGCTGTGGTCGGAGCTGACGGCGACGAGCGAACAGTGCCTGGGCCGCGAGTGCCCGCTCGTCAACGAGTGCTTCGTCACCCGCATGCGCGACCGGGCGGCAGCCGCCGACCTGGTGGTCGTCAATCACCACCTGCTCTGCGCCGACGCAGCCGTCCGCCAGGGTGGCTTCGGCGAGGTCATTCCCGAGTGCGCACTGGCCGTGATCGACGAGGCGCACCAGCTCGAGGACGTCGTCACGCAGTACTTTGGCGTTTCGATCAGCACCTATCGTGTCGACGACTTCGCGAAGGATGCGGCGCAGGCCGCGGGCCTTCTGGCGGATGGCGACCCGAAGCTCGCCGTCCCGCTCGCCGAGGCGGTGAGCCGCGTGCAGCGGG
>Ga0137326_1000080_pt1 | contig 35917 bp, 25 predicted proteins | sample EasRivERMZT500_2_FD_102292 | JGI IMG/M metagenome (GOLD analysis project Ga0137326, IMG submission 102292) | Soil microbial communities from meander-bound floodplain in the East River, Colorado, USA - East River MetaG ERMZT500_2 | ecosystem: Environmental > Terrestrial > Soil > Floodplain ... | reverse complement strand
CGTGAATGTCATCTGGATGGGCATCGGCGCCCACGCGGTCTGGCGCAACTCGCGCTCGGCGCAGGCAGCGTGATGGCGGACGACGACGATCTCGAGACCACGTTCGGCGTGGCATGCCCGTACTGTGGCGCGCATGTCGAGATCTACCTCGAGCCGGATGTCATGGGCACGCTCGTGCAGGACTGCGAGGTCTGCTGCCAGCCCTGGCAGGTGCGCGTCGGTTACGACCAGGGCGAGCGCTACGTGGAGGTCCTGCGCGGCGACGGATCTGAATGAACATGCCGTGGGATGGCGGCTCAGCGCGCTTTCCTGGGCGGATGAGCCTGAAACTGACTGACGGGCGGGTGTGCAATCCGATGCTGCGCCGGGCGGCGGGTCGGGTACAGTTGATGGCATGGAGACGCGCACAACGACGCCCTCGGCGGTGCGCGTCGAGTACCGCCCGCTGCAGAAGTACCTGACCGAGCGGTTTTCGGATGCCGTCGTCCTGACATTCGGCGAGATCGAAGACCTGCTGGGCGCCCTGCTGCCGCTCGAGGCTCGCCAGCGAACGACCTGGTGGACGGACGCGGTCGAGGACGGCGTCCAGTCTCCCCAGTCTCATGCGTGGGTGGACGCCCACCGAAGCGCGCTGCCGAATCTTGTCGCCCGAAAAGTCAGATTCGAGCGTCTTTCGCTCTAGCGTATACTTGAAGCGTCGGTTCACCCGACGCCCGCCAGCGTTCCGAGAGCATCCCGCGCGATGCGCGCCGACCGGCCGCTTGCCGGATTTCTTGCGCCCACCAAGCCCAGCTGGCGCGTGATCGATCCACACACCGGGAGATCACCGTGCCTGACATCGCTGCGCCGTCTCAGATCAAGCGATTCGCCGTCCTCGGCAATCATCTGCCTCGCCAGTGCGGGATCGCGACGTTCACGACACATCTCACCGATGCCCTGATCGGCCAGCTGCCGAACGCCGACGCGTTCGTCCTCGCGATGAACGACGCGGGCCACCGGCACGCGTATCCCTCCCGCGTCCGGTTCGAAATCGGCGAGGGCGATCTGACCTCGTATCGCCGCGCCGCCGATTTCCTCAACGTGAACCAGATTGATGTGTTGTCCGTGCAGCACGAGTACGGGATCTTCGGCGGACGGGCCGGCGCCCATCTCCTCGAGATTCTGCCTCACCTGCGCATGCCGATTGTCACGACGCTGCACACGGTGCTGTCGGACCCGAACTCGTCGCAGCGGCTGGTGATCGATGAACTGGCGAAACTGTCGGAGCGCCTGATCGTGATGAGCGAATCTGGCGCCGACCTCCTGCGGCGGGTGCATAACATTCCGGCCGAGCAGATCGATTTGATTCCTCACGGGATTCCCGTGGTTCCGGAAGAAGGGGACAGCAAGAAGCGGCTCGGCGTGGAGGGCAAGACGGTCATCATGACCTTCGGGCTGTTGTCTCCCGACAAGGGCATCGAGTACGTCATCGACGCACTCCCCGCCATTCTCGCGGTCCACCCGGACACGATGTACATCGTCCTCGGGGCGACGCATCCGCACATCGTGGCGCGCGAAGGCGAAGCCTACCGGTTGATGCTCGAAGCACGAGCTCACCAGCTCGGCGTGGACGACCACATGATCTTTCACAACCGATTCGTGAGCCAGGAGGAGCTGACGGAGTTCCTGTCGGCCGCGGACATCTACATCACGCCCTACCTCAACCCCGAACAGATTACGTCCGGCACGCTGGCGTATGCGGTCGGCGCGGGGAAGGCCGTCATCTCGACGCCGTACATCTACGCGCGCGAGCTCCTGGCGGACGGGCGAGGATTGCTCGTCCCCTGGAAGGATTCCGAGGCGATTGCCCGCGAAGTCCTCGGCGTCGTCGGCGACACCGATCGGCGTCAGGCCATGTGCGCGCGGGCGCGCGCGTACGGCCGGACGATGACCTGGCCGGCGGTCGCGCGGCAGCACGTCGAGAGCATGTCGCGCGCGCTGTCGAGCGAGACGAGCCGGCGTCGCAGCTCGTTCCGGTCGCAGACGCTGGCCAGCCGGCCGGCGGGATGGCCCGAGATCGACCTGCGCCACGTGCAGGCGATGACCGACGACACGGGCATCCTGCAGCACGCCGTCTTCAGCATTCCACGCTATGAGGACGGGTATTGCCTCGACGACAACGCCCGCGCGCTGCTGCTGACGACCCTCGTGGAAGAAGCCGGCACGCACGATCCGGTGGCCGTGCGTGCGCTGGCCGACCGCTATCTGGCGTTTGTGAGTTACGCGTTCAATCGATCGTCCGGCCGCTTCAGGAACTTTCTCTCGTACGGCCGTCAGTGGCTCGAACCGGCGGGATCCGAGGACAGCCACGGCCGGGCGCTGTGGGCGCTCGGCGCCGTCATCGGGCGCGCGAGCGACCCGGGCCGGTACAACCTCGCCGGCGAGCTCTTTCACGCCGCGCGGCCCGCGATCACGGCGTTCACGAGCCCGCGCGCGTGGGCGTACTCGCTGCTCGGCATCGACCAGTACCTGCGCGCCTTTCAGGGGGACAGCACCGTCGAAGGGCTCCGCGCGGAGATCAGCGAGCGGCTGCTCGGCCTCTTCGGGCGATCGAGCGCGGACGAGTGGCCGTGGTTCGAAGATTCCGTGACGTACTGCAACGCCCGGATGTCACAGGCCCTCATCGTCTCCGGCGAGCGGATGCATCGCCCGGACATGCTCGACGCGGGCCTGCGGTCCCTCGACTGGCTCGTCCGGCTGCAGTTGTCCGGCGAGGACGACTTCGCTCCCATCGGTTCCAATGGCTTCTTTGCGCGCGGCGGGTCGCCGGCGGCGTTCGATCAGCAGCCCGTTGAGGCCTGTACGATTACCTCGGCGTGCCTCGACGCCTACCGCGCGAGTGGAGACTCGCAATGGCTGGAGCGCGCCACTCGCGCGTTCGACTGGTTCCTGGGACAGAACGATCTGCAGCAATGGCTCTACGACCCGTCCACGGGCGGCTGTCGCGACGGGCTGCACTCGGATCGGACGAACCGCAACCAGGGCGCCGAAGCGACCCTGTCGTTCCTGCTCGCGCTCTGCGAGATGCGCGCGGCCCATCAGCTTGAAACGCACCCTGCAACGACGCTTGCGCTGCAGGTGACGTCCTGATGTCGTCCACGCACTACGAGACGCTCTTTCACCGGCATCCCAAAAACCCCATCCTCACGGCGCCCGACTGGCCGTACCCGGTCCACACGGTGTTCAACGCCGGCGCCACGAAGCTTCCCGATGGCACGACGCTGCTCCTCTGCCGCGCCGAGGATCGCCGGGGGCACTCGCACCTGTGCGCCGCGCGATCGCAGAACGGCGTCGATGGCTGGACCATCGATGCCGAGCCCACGCTCATCCCCGACCCGCAGCGGCATCCGGAAGAATTGTGGGGCATCGAGGATCCGCGCATCACGTTTGTCGAAGAGCTCGGGAAGTATGCCGTCGCCTACACGGCGTTCGGCAGGGCGGGTCCAGGCGTGGCACTGGCCCTGACGACGGACTTCAAGACGTTCGAGCGGCAGGGACTCGTGATGCAGGCCGACGACAAGGACGCCGCGCTCCTGCCGCGTCGCATCAACGGCCGGTTCGCGTTACTCCATCGCCCGTGGACCGATCCGACCGCGGACATCTGGATCTCCTACTCGCCGGACCTGAGCAACTGGGGCGGGCACAAGGTCCTGCTGCCGGCGCGTCGAGGCGCGTGGTGGGACGCCAACCGCATCGGGCTCTCGCCGCCCCTGATCGAAACGCCGCGCGGCTGGCTCATGCTCTATCACGGCGTCCGTCGAACGGCCGCCGGCTGCCTGTACCGGCTCGGGGCGGCGCTGCTGCATCTCGAGAACCCCGAACTGTGCCTCGCGCGCGGCAGCTCCTGGATCTTCGGCCCGGAAACCGCCTACGAGCGCGAGGGCGACGTGGGCTATGTCACCTTCCCGTGCGGCTACACGCTCGACCCGGACGGCGACGGCATCAACTTGTACTACGGCGCCGCGGATACCTGCGTCGCGCTCGCAACGGGCAGCATCACGCAAATCCTGAACTGGCTCGATCGCAACAACAGCGTCTAGCTGGATAGAGTCGACTTAAGTCGATTTGAAAGTCGGTTTCAGCCGACATAGAGTGTCTCTCCATGTTCCAGACGCGGCCGATTCCGTGCGCCGCCTTCCTCTGCGGTGTGCTTCTGCTGCCGGCACGATCACCACCGCGGCCGACCCGCGCGTCGTGCAGCTGGCGGCGAAGATTCATTTCTGACAAGTACGCTTGATGACAAGCATCCTTGACATTTAGACCAGTGTCCTTTACAGTGCATGGGTACGAGGTGCCCATGTCCGCTGCCCACACAGTCGAGTCCCCGTCGCTCTCCGGAAAGGCCGTCATCGGAACCGGCGTCCTCTGGCTCGTCCTGTACTTCGCCATCCGGATGTTCGTGGAAGCGAACCAGGGCCTGCCGAGCGGCGTCCGGCTCGGTCTGGCGTTCGTGCCCACGCCGGTGTTCGCGCTGTTTCTCTGGCTGTTCATCAAAGGGATCCGCGCGGCGGACGAGCTCGAACGGCGCATCCAGCTCGAAGCGCTCGGTGTAGCGTTCCCGCTCGGCGTGCTGCTCCTCACCACGCTCGGCCTCGTGCAGCGGGCGGTGGAGCTGAACTTCCAGGACTGGAGCTACAACCACGTCTGGCCGTTCTTCGTGATCTTCTATCTGGGCGGGCTGATGCTCGCGCGCCGGCGATACGCATGAAGAACCGGCTCAAAGTGTTGCGCGCCGAACGCGATTGGTCGCAGGCGGATCTCGCCGATCGCCTGGCCGTCTCGCGACAGACCGTGAACTCCATCGAGACCGGCAAGTACGACCCGAGCCTGCCCCTGGCGATGAAGATCGCGCGGCTGTTCAGGCTCAAGGTCGAGGACGTGTTTCAAGAGTAGAGTCGCGACGTGACCGCGCCACGGGGCCAATCACGCTCGAGGACTTCCAACCTCGAGCCCGTCAGCTGCGAACGCTACGCGTGCACGCCCGGCGCCTCGTGGCCGGTGCGCGCGACGTACTCGACGTACGAGCCGGGATACACGAGCGGCTTGGCATCCGTGCCCGTCTCGCCGCCGATTTCCAGCACCCGGTTGCTCAGGCCGCGCAGGAACGACCGATCGTGGGAGACGAAGATCATCGTCCCCTCGAAATCGCGCAGCGCCTCGATCAGCATGTCCTTGGTCGTCAGATCGAGATGATTCGTCGGCTCGTCCAGCACGAGGAAGTTGGGTGGGTAGAGGAGCATTCGCGCGATGACCAGCCGCGTACGCTCTCCGCCTGACAGGGACCGGATCTTCTTGTCGATCTCGTCGCCTGAGAACTGGAACGCCCCGAGCAGGCTGCGCAGGACGCCGACCGAGTCGTTCGGGAAGTCGCGCTCCATCTGCTCCCAGATGGTGAGATCCGGGTCGAGGAGCTGCAGCGCCTGCTGGGCGAAGTAGCCCATCTTCAAACTCGCGCCGAGCCGCACAGAGCCTCCGTCCGGCTCGAGCACTCCTGCAATCAGCTTGAGCAGCGTCGTCTTCCCCGCGCCGTTGCGGCCCATGACCGACCATCGCTCGCCGCGGCGAATGGTGAGGTCCAGGCCGTCGTAGACCACGCGCGAGCCATACCGCTTGATCACGCCTTCGATGACCGCGACGTCGTCGCCGGATCTCGGCGGCTGCCGGAACTCGAACTTGATCACGGGCCGGCGCTTGGGCAGCTCGATCTTCTCGATCTTCTCCAGGGCTTTGACGCGGCTCTGCACCTGTCCGGCCTTGGCGGCATTGGCCGCGAAGCGATCGATGAAGCGCTGTTCCTTGGCAAGCATGGCCTGCTGCCGCGCGTAGGCTGCCTCACGATTGGCCGCCCGCAGCGCCCGCTCGCGCTCGTAGAAGTCGTAGTTGCCCGAGTAGACGGTGATCTCTCCGTCGTCGATGTCGGCGACCTTGCCCACCACGCGGTTCATGAAATCGCGATCGTGCGACGTCATGAGGAGCGAGCCCTGGCGAGATTTCAGGAAGCCTTCCAGCCAGACGATGGATTCGATGTCGAGGTGGTTGGTGGGCTCGTCCATGAGGAGCACATCGGGCTGGCCGAGCAGCACACGCGCCATGGCCACGCGCATCTTCCAGCCGCCAGAGAGCGCGCCCACGTCGCCGTCGATCCACTCGTCGTGGAAGCCGAGGCCATGCAGCACCTCGCGCGCCTGGCTTTCGAGGGCATAGCCGCCGAGATGCTCGTACGCCTCCTGGACTTCGCCGAAGCGCGCGAGGATGCGGTCCATCTCGCCGGCGCGCGCCGGGTCGCCGAGCGCGTGCTGCAGGGCTTCGAGCTCGTGGTGCAGGTCGCCGACCTTGCCGCTGCCGGCGATCACTTCGTCGATGACGGATCGCCCGGCCATCTCTTCGATGTCCTGCCGGAAGTATCCGATGGTGGTCCGTTTCGGCACGGACACCTCGCCGTCGTCGGCGGCTTCCTCACCGACGATCATGCGGAACAGCGTCGTCTTGCCGCTGCCGTTGGGCCCGACGAGTCCGACCTTATCGCCCGGGTTGAGCTGGAAGGACGCGTCGACGAACAGCATCTGCCGCCCGTACTGCTTGGAGATGTTGTTGAACGCGATCACAAGAGAGCGATCGTAGCAGAGGAAAGACCTCACCACGAAGCTCACGAAGATCACGAAGGGGCAGGGCGTGACGGTTTGAAAGGCCCGGCGTCACAGGGAATCGTGACTGAACCCGGAGATGACGACGGTCTGTTCGATCTGACTAGCGTCGTCATCTCCGGGTTCAGTCACGATTCCCGCGTGGCCTCCCGGCCACCGGCGGGCTTGCCCGCCGGTGACGCCGGGCCCTTCAGGTCCTTCGTGATCTTCGTGGTGAGACCTTCAGCGCAGGATGTTTCGGAGGCCGTCGACAAGCCGACGTTCGTTGAAGTTCATCAGCATCCCCTGATGTAGGTCGAGAAGCTTGAGATAGGTCAGCAGCTGCGCGTCGTGGATCGGGATCAGCTTGTCTACGCTCTTCACTTCGAGCAACAGGACTCCCTCGACCACGAAGTCCGCGCGATAGGCGCAGTCGAGGTGCACGCCCTTGTACGACATAGGCACGGGCACCTGACGCCGAAAGCTGATGTCCAGGTGCGTGAATTCGTACACCAGCCCGGCTTCGTACGATGACTCGAGGAGTCCGGGGCCGAGGCCGCGGTGGACGTCGATGGCACAGCCGATGACGCGCCTGGCGAGCTCACTCGGTCGAGCCAGCATCCCCGCTTCGCACTGCAAGGCGGCTGCCAGCATCGACCGCGGATTTGCGCCTGATCTAATGTTCGGGTGGCAGGAAATGCAACCTAGGCATTCAAGGCGTTCGAATTCTTCGAATCTCCCAGTGTTCTTCTAAGCCTTCGTGCGCTTCGTGCCCTTCGTGGTGAGCGTCCCCGACCAGACTTTCCTTCGTGCGCTTCGTGCCCTTCGTGGTGAGTGTTCTGCTAGCGCGGCTGCATGCGCGCGATCGCGGTTCGAGCCAGGCTGGGCGAGACCAGCCTGCGATCGGCCGCCTCGCGTACGGCTGGCACCGCTGCGCTGGCTGCGGGCCCGGCCTTCGAGAGCGCGACCAGCGCATGGTTGCGGATTTCTGGCGACGCGTCCTGCAGGGCGAATGCCAGGGCCTTCACGGCGTCCGGCGACTGCGCGGCGACGTCCTCCAGCGCGCGCAGCGCCATCCACCGCACCTCGATGTCTCCGGAGCGGAGCGCGGCCGCGAAGTCCGGCGCGGTCTCGGCGGACTTGAACCAGCTGATGCAGGCCAGAAACTTCTTCTCCGTGAGGCGGCCGTTCTTGCGGGCGTCACGCAGGGCCGTCAGCGCGGGGGCGCCGGCGCGGCCGAGGAACGCAATCGTCGAGGCGGCCTCATCGGCGCTCTTCGGGTCAGCGAGCGCTTGCGACAGCGTCGGCAGCGCGGCGGCGCCCATGCTGCTCAGCACATGCGCGGCGTCCTCGCCGCGCTTGTCCCCAAGCGCGGTGAGCAGGAGTGATGTGGCCGCCGGGCCCAGCTTCGGCAATTCGTCAACGACGGTCGTCCAGCACGTTGGGCCCTTGGCACGGCGTTGCTTCACGACGACGTCGAGCATGGCCGGCGCGGCGCTCGCGGCGGGCGGCCCGATCTTGCCGAGCGCCTTTGCTGCGGCTGCACACTCCTGGTCGGTCCCGCTGCTCAGCTCCTGCGTCAAGCCGGCGACCTTATCGCCGCACGCGACCGTCAACGTCGCCGCAACCACGGCGGCAAGCGTTGCCTGCCAGCCATCCCGTCGTCCACGCGCTCTGGAAATTGAACCCGCCGGTAATGCCATCGATGTCGAGGATTTCTCCGGCAAGATACAGGCCAGGAACCAGCTTGCTTTCCATTGACTTGAAGTCGACTTCGCTCAGCTTGACGCCGCCACTGGTGACGAATTCGTCTTTGAACACGCCCTTTCCAGTGACTGCAAACCGCGCGGCGGCCAGTTCTGTAATGAGGCCGGTCAGTGCCTGGTTCGAGACGTTTGACCAGACCGTGTCTGCCGCAATGCCGGCGTGCTGCACCAGCCGCGTCCAGTAGCGCGAGGAGATGCCGAAGTGCCTGTCGGTTTGCACCCGCTTCCGGCCGTGCGTGGTCTTAAGGGCGAGCAGTTCCTCTCGCACGCGCGCCGTGGTCAGGTCCGGCAGAAAGTTGACGGTCAAGGAGGCTTGATATCGACTCTTCGCGAGGAGTCGCGCGCCCCAGGCGGAGAGCTTCAACACCGCGGGCCCGGACAGGCCCCAGTGCGTGACGAGCATCGGGCCGATCTGGTGCAGCGGCCTGGAGTCCTCGTCTGACAACATCAGCGCGGCCTTTTCGAAGCTGATGCCGGCGAGTCCATCGAGCCGAGGATCCGCCACGTTGAATGTGAACAGCGACGGCACGCAGGGCACGATCGTGTGGCCGAGCGACGCGGCCAAGCGGTAGCCCTGTGGACTGCCGCCGGTCGCGAGCAGTACGCGGTCGTAGCGCTCGCGCGATCCGTCGGACAGCGCGATCTCGAATTGTTGAGCCGGCGTGGAGGAAGCGGCCACGCTCTTGACGTTCTGGCCAGGCCGCAGGCGGATGCCGGCCTCGCGCGCGGCGCGGGTGAGGCAATCGACGACGGTGGACGACTGATCCGTCACCGGAAACATCCGGCCGTCGTCTTCGGCTTTGAGCGGAACGCCGCGCTGCGCGAACCACTCCACGGTCTCGCGCGGACCGAATCGAGTGAACGGTCCGAGGAGTTCTTTGGCCCCGCGCGGGTAGCCCTTCACGAGCTCGCGCGGGTCGTAACAGTAATGGGTGACGTTGCAGCGTCCGCCGCCTGAAATCCGGACTTTCTGGAGCGGGTGCGGCGCGGCTTCGAACAGATCGATCCCAGCGGAAGGATCACCGGCCGCGGCGGCGAGTGCGCCGAAAAATCCGGCCGCTCCCCCGCCGATAATCGCGATCCGCACGACTACCGCGTCATTGCCCGATCGGCTCGATCAGTCGGGAACCGCCAGCGTCGGCATCGGCGGCCCGAGGAAGAGCCGACGGCTGAGCCGCCCGAAGAGCCGGGCCCAGCGTGCCGATCGCTGAATGCGCGCGCTGTCCGTCGCGATGCCGGTGTTGGCGTACATCTGGCGATAGAGCTTCGAGACCAGGACGAACGCGAGCCGGCCCTTCAGGGACTCGACCACCTGAGATCGCTGCCAGATACTGCCCCAGCTGTAGAAGTGATCCCAGACGCGCTGCGTCCGCATGCGGATCTCTTCGGCGCTCAGCGTGGGGTGCGGGCTGAAGATCTTGGGGCGTTTGTGCTCGGGGATCAGCCAGTGCTTGGTGATCGGGATGCCGTCGACGGTCTGACCCTCCCGGCCTTCGCTCTTCGCCCACTTCTCGAAATCGACGGTCCCGGGAAACGGCGTCAGGAGCACGAATTGCGCGAACGTGATGTCGGACGCCTTGGCCAGCGCCAGCGTCGCGTCGAAGGTGTCCTCGCGATCGCTCGGCAGTCCGAAGATGAACGACCCCAGCACGTGAACGCCATGCTTGCGGAACTCACGCAGGCGCTCCACGAGCGCGTCACCGGAGAGGTTGAAGCCCTTGTAGATGTCCTTCAGGCCGGCGGGCGTGACGGATTCCACGCCGACGAGCGCGCCCCGGATCCGGGCCTTCCGCATCGCGGTCAGGAACTCCGGATCTTCGGCGGCCTCCATGGTGATCTGCGTATAGAACACCGTGTCGGAGGGCAGCTTGGCGAGCCGCGCCATCAAGTCGAACCGCTCCTGGCGCATGGCCTGGAGCTCGTGGAGGCGGGTCTTGTCCTCGCGGCGATCCGCCGCCGCGAGATCGGCCTTCGCCACGGGATAGAAGTTGTCGTCCGCCAGCGCGAGGAACCGGAAGCCCTTTCGTCGAAGCTCGACGATCTCGTGCAGCACCGCATCGACATTGCGCATGCGCGGCGCCTGGCCGTCGGTGCGCCAGACCGAACAGAACGAGCAGTGCTTGGGGCAGCCCCGCACGGTCTGCACGGACGCCCACATGTAACTGTCGGGCGGCAGCAGATCCCACCGCGCCGGAATGAACGCGTCGCCTGCAATACGGCCGCCCTCATAGACGCGGCCCGGCTTGCCGGCGAGGCAGTCGCGGACCACCTGGGCCCAGATCACGTCGCCGTCGCCCTTCACCACCGCATGGGCGGCGCCGTGCTCATGCGCTTCGTCGGGAAACAGGGTCGCGTGGATGCCGCCGTACACCACCCAGGCGCCGCGATCTCGAAGCTCGCGGCCGATTTCGTATCCCCGCCGTGCGTTGCCAGTGTGAATGCCGATGCCGACGACGTCGCCCTTTTCCACCGACGCGACGTCGAGGTGCCCGAGCGTTTCGTCGACGATCCGGGGGTCGCCCCATTCCGTGCCGGTGGCTGCGGCGAGGACGTACAGCCAGCGGGGGGTGATCACCGCGACGCCGAACGCGACGCGGCTGGGGTTAACGAGATGAACGCGCATTCATATCCATTGCCATTGGTGCAGGCATCGTATCCTGAATCGGACCATGCTAGGGGAATTCCCTGATCTAACGGCCCGTCCAACGGCAGCGCCCGCAAGTCCAATGTGACCATGGATTTCCGAGTCGCGTTTCGACAGTTGCTCCGGCGGCCGGCCTTTGCGGGCGTCGCCCTCGCTACGCTGGCGCTCGGAATCGGCGCGCCAACCGCGATGTTTTCCGTCGTCAACGCGGTCCTGCTCAGGCCACTCCCCTATCCACACCCGGACAAATTGGTGCGATTCCAGCTCAATTCGCAGAGCCCGGCCGGACCGGTCTCGTTCGATGCGCTGCCCGTCTCGCCGGCCCTCGAGTGGGCGGCCAACTCGCAGGCGCTGGCGGACCTTGCCCTCTTCAACGACCGCGCGCTGACGCTCTCCACTGCGGATGGACCGTTCCGGTTGACCGGCGTCTCCGCCACGCCGAACCTGTTCGCCGTGATCGGCGTCGCTCCGCAGATTGGCGTCACGTTCCAACCCGCGACCGCGAGTGCGCGGGAGATCGTGTTGAGCTACGCCACGTGGCACCAGTTCTTTGGCGGCGCGCCGTCGACCGTAGGCTCCGCGATCACGCTGGACGGCGAGCCGTACCGCGTGGTGGGCGTGATGCCGGATGCGTTCCGATTCCCGTCCGTGGAAACCGCGTTCTGGGTCCCGCAGGTCCTCTCGGCCGGTGGCTCACGCGGCATGGTGTTGCCGGCCATCGCGAGACTGCGCCCCGGCGCCACGGTCGAGGCCGTCGCGACGGAAGGACGCCGTCTCGTTGACGACGGTGACGCCCGGGTCAAGACAACGCTCACGGTTCGCACGCTGCAGGATCAGATGACGGGCGGGATCCGGAAGATTCTCTGGGTGCTGCTCGGCGCCGTCGGGTTCGTCACGATTATCGCGACGGCCAATCTTGCGCTGCTGCTCATGACGCGCGGCGCCGGCCGCGAGCGCGAGTTTCAGGTCCGAACGGCGCTCGGCGCGGGACGCGGCCGCCTCGTCCGCCAGTTGTTTGTCGAAGGACTCACCCTCGGCGGCGTCGGCGGGATAGCCGGGCTCGGCCTCGCGGCCCTGGCGCTCTGGCTCCTCGTCGGTCTCGCGCCGGCGGACGTGCCACGGCTCGGCGAGGCCGCGCTCGACGCCCGCGTGCTGTTGTTCGCGGTCGTCCTCACGGTCGGCACGAGCCTGTTGTTCGGCGTGCTGTCGGCCGGACACACGCTCAAGGTGGGCCTGGGTAAAGCACGCCCCTTCCGGTTCCGGCTGAATGTGCTCGTCGCCGCCGAGCTGGCGTTGACGATGGTGCTGCTCGTGGCTGCCGGATTGTTGCTGCGCTCGTTTGTCGGCCTCGTGCAGACGGATCAGGGCTTCGACCCGCGCAACGCCGTCGCGCTGCAGATCAATCTGCCGGCGTCTCGCTATCCGACACCGGACGCCCGGCTTGCCTTCGATGAGCGGCTGCTCGCCCGATTGAGGCAGGAGCCCGGCATCGACGTCGTCGGTCTCACGACGACACTGCCGACGAGACAACCGACGGGACGATTCGGGTTCAGCTCGTCACCGGAGATCCTGTCCGCGTCCGATCCGTTTTCGATCCCCGTGGTCGACGTCCACATGGTCACGGACGGCTTTCTTGACGCGATGGGCGTGCGGCTCATCGCCGGACGAACGTTTACGGCCGCGGACACGAAGGGCGAGCCGGTCGTCGTGATCTCGGAGCAGTTTGCGAAGCAGCAGTTTCCGACGGCGTCACCCGTGGGCCATGTGCTCTATTCCGGCACCGGCAACCGTCGCGTGATCGGCGTCGTCTCGGAGGTGCGCCCGGCGGAGCTGGGCGTCGATCCCAAGCCGGATGCCTACCTGCCGCTGGCGCAGCAGTCGGATGTGCTGCAGTGGTTCGGCACGGTTACCGTCATCGCGCGCGGCGCAAGGCCCGACAGCCTCGCGGCCGCGCTGCGGCCGATTGTGCTGTCGCTCGATCCGCAATCGCCGCCGTACAACGTCCGCGCGCTCGACCGGGACGTCGCGCGTGTCGTCGCGGGACCGCGGTTCAGCGCGACAGTGCTCGGCCTGTTTGCGGGCGTGGCGTTTCTGATGGCGTGCGTGGGCGTCTACGGGGTGATGTCGTACGCGGCCGGCCTGCGCACGCGCGAAGTCGGCATCCGTGTCGCCGTGGGCGCCACCCGCACCGAGGTCGTGCTGTTGATGCTCAAGGACAGCGCGCGCGTCGTGATGGCCGGACTCGCCGCGGGCCTGGTCGCCGCGCTGCTCCTGACGCGCACGCTCACCGGCCTGCTGCACGAAGTGACGCCGGCCGATCCCGTGACGCTGGCGATTGTCGCCGGGCTGCTCGGGGCCGCAGGAATCCTCGCGTCCTTTGTGCCCGCGCGACGCGCCTCGTCGATCGATCCGCTGCAGGCGCTGCGGGAGGAATGATCTCTTCCTCCTGACGGCCCTGGCGCGTATTCCTGCCGGAGATCACGATGCTCCGGACGTCCGCCGCTATCGCCGTCGGCCTCTGCCTCCTGCTGTTACCGCTCCACATCATTGCCGCACCCCAAAGCCAGGGTGCGACTGCGCCGATTCGCATCCCCAAGCCGGGGGAGGGTTACGACATCGCACCGCCCGTCGAGACCAGCCAGGCGGCGCCGGCGGGCTACGAGGGCCGCACCGACACGTCGATCCTGACGGCCGTCGGGAACACCCCCGCGACCATGGGCAAACGCATCGTCGCGCGATTCAAGCTTGGCAATCAGATCAGAACCTGCCCGACGGCTGACGGAATCGCCGAAGGCAGGGGCGAGTTCTCGATGAGCGTCGACTACACCCACACGCAGGCGAGCGGGATCAACACGGTCCGCATCGAAATGAAGGCCGTGGGGAAGTACAAAGGCCAGGTTGGCGATGACGCCTGGCTCGAAAACCCCGTCAACGCCGAAGTCGACTACACCTACACGCAGACGGGAAGCATGCGCGAGCCCGGCGGCCCGATCGCGACGCCGGCGGGAAGCAACGTCGCGCAGCAGATCACGATCCCCTTCGGAGTCAGCAGAGGCCTGGACGCCCCAACATTTGGCGCGTTTGCCGGTGGTGATCCGACGCAAGGCCGCTACGCGGAAGCGGCCGGCGCAGGCGCGGCTCTCGTCTACTGGGCGGGCGTCTACTATGCGGTCGCCCAAACCAGGTGGCGTCAGGAGGGACGGTGCGTCAACGTGGATTTCAAGCCGCCGTCGTACACGGTGCGTCTGGTGCCCGGCGCCAGCACGACAGTGGGCGCGGAGGTAAAGACGAAGGCTGGTGAGACCGTGAAGGCGCGCTTCCACGACGCGCGCGCGCGGTCAGGCGCCACGGTCTCGCCGCCGGTGGGCCCCTCGCCGATGCCATTCACGTTCACCGCGCCGACCCAGAGAGTCACCACCGCAGGCTTCGCGGTGAACGCCACGTCCCGCGCCGGCATCGCCGAGGGAGAGTGGTGGGCGGGGCTGGGCCCCGACTGGAGCGGCCGAATCACTTACACAGTCACCGAGTCCGGTGACCAGGGGGAGAACGAGCTTCAGACCTGGTCGAATTCCTCGGTGTCGCGACTCACGGTCGATGTGCGCAATGGGAAGGCGACGGTCACCGGCTACCGCGAAGTGCACTACCTCTCGGTACGACGGCAGCCGGCACTGCGAGGCGGAGCGAAAACCATCATCTTCGAGTCGAGCGACATGACTGATGGATCCTACGAAGAGACGGTTCCAGCCGCAGTCGAGGTCGTCAGCTCGTCCCCCGGTACGTACGGAGTCCGCGTGAGCCAGGCGTTCAAGGGCGAAGGAAAAGCTCGCACGGAGATTTGCAATCGCAGCCGCCCATGCACCAGTTCAGATCAACAACTGTTGTTACCGACGCTGGCAGGGATCGATGGCAAGACCGACGATCCCAATCGTCTCAGCGGCTCGAAGACGGACACCAGGACCGGAGCCGGGTATCAAGGGAGCGGCACCGTTACGTCTGTGCTCACCTGGAATTTGTCCCGGGAAGGCAGTTCGCGATGACATCCGCGCCCGGATGCGGCCGCCCGCGACTGGGCTGACCCGATAGAATCACGGCGTGCGGGACCTCCGCTACGCCATCCGGTTTCTCTGGCTGCACAAGGCGTTCACGATCACCGCGGTGCTGACGCTCGCGATCGGCCTTGGCGCGAATACCGCCCTGTACGGCCTGCTCAACGCCACGCTGCGGCCGCTGCCGCTGCCCGAGGCCGACCGGCTGGTCATGATCGCGGCCGAGCCCGTCGGCGATGAGACCGGCGGGTTTCAGTTCGCGTTCTCGATTGAACAGCTGAAGGATTTCCAGCAGCGCGCCGGCTCGTTCAGCGACGTGGTCGGCTTCATGGCGCGCATCGGCGGGCTCACGACGGGCGGCCGCTCGTCGCAGTTCTGGTTCGTGGCGGTCAGCGACAACTACTTCACGGGCCTCCGCGTGAAGCCGGCGGCCGGCACGCTCTTCACGTCCAAGTCCGGCTCGCCCGTCCACGTCGTGCTGGGCCATTCGTACTGGATGAAGCATTTCGGCGGCGATCCGGACGTCGTCGGCCAGTCGATCCGCGTGGACGGATCGCCGGCCGTCGTCAGCGGCGTCGTGGAAGAGTCGTTTCGCGGCACGTTGATGGGCGTCGAGCTCGACGGCTACGTCGTGGTGGACGACTACGGCGCGCTGGTGCCGGACGTGAACCGGTGGCTGTACAACAACCGGCGTTCGCGGTCCATGCACACGCTGGCGCGGCTCAAGCCGGGCGTCACCATCCAGGAAGCGCAGGCGGAGGTGGACGTGTTGATGGCCACCCTCGCGACGGAATACCCGGCGACTGATCAGGGGATTGCCGCGGTCGTCATGCCGGAGCTGCTCTCGCGGCCGATGCCGATGCGGTCCGTGCGCGAGGCGATCCCGCTCGTGCGGTTCTTCGGCATGGTGGTCGCCGGCCTGGTGCTGCTGCTGTCGTGCATGAATGTGGCGAATCTGCTGCTGGTACGCGCCACCGCGCGACAGCGCGAGATGGCCGTGCGCGCGGCGCTCGGCGCCAGCCGCGGGCGGCTCGTCAGGCAGATGGTCACGGAAGGCCTGCTGCTCTCCGGCCTCGGCGGTGTCGCGGGGTATCTGGTCGGTCAGTGGGTCAGCAGCGCCTACCTCAGCCGGCTCGATCTGGGCGCCGATCTGCCGCTGCGATTCGACACGTCGTTCGACCTCAAGGTGTTTCTGTTCTCCCTCGGCGCCGCCGTGGCGACCGGCGTCCTGATCGGATTGTGGCCGGCCTGGCGCGCGTCGCGGGCCGACGCGCGGGCCGCCTTGCATGACGGCGGCAAGGCCAACTCGGACAGCGTCGAGCGCCAGCGGCTGCGTCGCGTCCTCGTCGTCGGACAGATTTCCGGCGCGCTCGTGCTGCTCGTCATTGCGGGCTTGTTCATTCGCACGCTTTCGTCAGCGCAGCAGATCGACCTCGGTTTCGACGCCGACAAGCTCATCTCGATCCGGCTCGATCCGAAGCAGGTCGGCTACGACGAGGACCGCACGCACGAGTTCTATCGGGACCTGCAGCGGCGCATCGGCGCCTGGTCCGACGTCGAGGCGGTGTCCGTCTGCCTCGCGCCGCCGATGAGCTACATCATCGGCGGAGGCTCGATCTTCATCGAGGGCCGGCCGCCCGAGGCGGACAACCAGCCGCCGGCGTCGTTCATGAATCACATCGGGCACGACTACTTCGAGGTGATGGGCATCCCGATTGTGCACGGCCGTGCGTTCCGGGAAGACGACGAGAACCAGCGCTCAGAGGCGCGCCGGATTGCCATCGTCAACGAGGCCTTTGCGGAGAAGTTCTGGCCCGGCGAGAATCCGGTCGGCAAGCGCTTCCATGCCTTCAACACGACGGAGCCGCTGCTCGAGATCGTCGGCGTCGCCCGGGACAGCAAGTACGTCGTCATCTTCGAGTCGCGGCGGCCGTACGTCTACTTGCCGGTGACGCGGGACATGTCGATCCGGACGGTGATCGTGCGCGCGTCGGGCGATCCGGGCGCGCTCGGGCCGCGGCTCGACCAGGAAATCCGGGCGCTCGCGCCCGACGTGCCGGCGGCCGATCTCCGTACGATGCGGCAAAGCCTGTCGGGGGTCTTCGGGTTTCTGATCTTCCGGGTTGGCGCGATTCAGGCGGGCGGCATGGGCCTGCTCGGCCTGATCCTCGCGCTGGTCGGCGTCTATGGGGTCGTGTCGTTCGGCGCGAGCCTGCGCACGCGCGAGATCGGCATCCGCGTGGCGCTCGGCGCCCACCCGCGCGATGTCCTGCGGCTGATTCTCGGCCAGGGCCTCGCGCTCGTCCTCATCGGCACCCTGGCCGGCCTCGCGGTGTCGATCGGCTTGAGCCAGGTGCTCTCGAAGTTTCTGCCGCTCGTCAACGCCAACGACTGGATCGCCTTCGCCGGCATCTCGATCGGCCTCGCCGTGCTCGCGCTCGTCGCGTGCTTCCTCCCCGCCCGCCGCGCGACGAAAGTGCCCGTGATGACGGCGCTGAGGTACGAGTAACAAAACGAGGTCGGGAGTCGTTTTCGAGAAAACGAGTCCCGACCTCGTCAGATCGCGAGAGCTTGCCTTACTGAATGCTGCAGCTCGGCCCGAAGATCTTCCCCTGCTGGCCGGGAACCGGCCCGCCGGGCTTCCCGTCGCCGTGCTTCATGTGCGCAGGCTCGGCGTTGATGCTCACCGTAATCAAGTGGAACGAGCCGTTGCCCGTTTTGTGGCACAGCGTGACTTTCGGCCCTTCGTCATCGAGTTCCAACACGCCGCGGTAATGGCTCGGGTCGGAATCGGTGACCGTCGCGGTGATGCCGCCGATGGTCCGGGTCGCGGTGACCGTGCCGACGTTGCGGTAGAAGCCGAAGACGGCCGTGCCCGTGGCCGAGCACGTCATCGACGCGCCTGGAGCGAGCGTGGACGTGCTGGGACACACGACGGTCTCTTTGTCGTCCACCACGGCGATGGCGGAGAGCGGCGTCAGGCCGAGATTGGTCACGACGTACCGCCACGTGATCGGGTCCCCGACCAGAATCGACGGTCCCGGCGGCTCATCGGCGTCTTCGCCGTTCGTGAACTTCTTGATCCGGACGGGAGAGACGCCGAGATAGTGGCTGGGATCAGAAGCGGTCACCGATCCAGAACCTGCAGGCCCCGAGAAATCCGCGGTGACCCTTCCGACGTTGCGGTACGGTCCGAGCTCGCTGACGGTATCGCTCGCCGAGCAGGTCATCGAGGCGCCCGGCGCGAGCGTGCCCGTGCCGACGCAGGTGACCGTCTCGCCCTGGTCGTCAACCACATTGACGTTAGTCAGGCTGAGCCTGCCGCTGTTCGTCACGACGTACCGCCACCGCACCTCATTGCCCAGCGCGATCGACGGACCGGGCGCCCTGTCGGCATCCTCACCGTTGGTGAACTTCTTGATTTTCACCTCCGCGCCCCTGTTCTTGTCCGAGCGGGCGTCCCTCACGATGGTGGCGGAATTGCCGTTGACCTGAACCTCGAGTGTGATGAGCTGATCGGCCGCGACATTGGCGACGTCGGTCGTCGCATTCACGTCGCCTTTGCTGAACTGGAGACGCGCGTTGCCGGCCGGCACGCCGGAGACCTCGAACGTTCCGTCCGAGCCAACGACGGCTGAAAGTTCTGTGCCGATGACGCGGACGGCGAGGCCAGCCGGCGCATCACCGGTCACGCTGCCGGCGATCACTGCGCCTGACGACATGCTGGACGGCGAAGACGGCGCGTTGCTGCAGGCGGTCGCGAGCGCGATCGCGAGGCACGAAGACAGAAGCGCAAATCTGGTCCGAATGAGGGTTGGTTGCATAAGACTCTCCTCTGGGGCGTCGGGAATTGTGCCACGGTACGCGGCACCCCGGCGCAACGGATTCCTCTCGGCCCGCGTGAGAATCGCGGTCAGTTCCCACGCCCTGGTGGCCAGTGGCCAAAACCTGCCTCCGGTATTTCGGGTACCCTCCGCCGGGCTGGGCGGAGAGCGCCGCCGCGCCGCGTCCAAACCCGCGGCGCATCGTGAGATCCCCAACTAATCCGCGCATTTCTGGGTTCCCGCACACGGCACGCGGTCTGCACCGTTTCGGCGGGCCCCCCTTACAGATTGGTATAGGCACGCGCATCGAGGCGTGACTAGGAGGAAACATGAAACGGTTTGTCGTTGGAATGATCGCAGCGGTCTTTCTGGTGCCGATGGCGGCCATGGCCCAGGTGAAGACCATCACGCCACAGCAGAGAACGGAGACCGGCACCATCGAGGCGATTGAAGCCAGCACCCGCACGGTCACGCTCAAGAAAGCGGACGGCACCTACGTGACGACCGTCGCTGGGGCGGACATCAAGCGGTTCGCGGAGCTCAAGATCGGGGACAAGGTCACCGCCAAGTTTTACGAGAACGTCATCGTCCGGTTGAAGGCGCCCGGCGAGCCTGACGTGAACACCGGTGGAAAGGCGACGACTCAGTCCGACGCGGTCCTGCCTGGTGGCACGAGAGCCAAGCAGCGGACCATCACGGCCACGATTACCGCCATCGACCCGAAGCTGCCGTCGATCACGTTCAGCGGGCCGAACGGCTGGAAGTACACGTCCCGAGTGCAGGACAAGGAAGCGCTGGCGAAGGTCAAGGTCGGCGACAGAGTGGACATCGTGTGGACGGAAGCCGTGCTCGTGTCGGTTGAACCTGGCAAGTAGCTGTGTCGTTTTGCAGCCGGGGCGGTCGTCGTGACCGCCCCGGTGAATTCCTTGCTACGCTGGCTGGGATGAGAATCCGCCTTACGCTCCCAGCCCTCCTTGTCGCGTGCGTCACGCTGACCGCTGAACAAACGCCACAGGCCGGAGACTGGCCGCAGTGGCGCGGTCCCTCCCGGACCGGCGTGTCCACGGAGACCGGGCTCGCCCAGCAGTGGCCGTCGGGCGGGCCGCCGGTCGTCTGGACGGCGCCGGGACTCGGCGCCGGGTACGGCGCCGTCGCAGTCAAAGGCACGCGCGTCTTCGTCCAGGGCCTGCGCGGCAACCAGACGATGGTGCACAGCCTCAATCGGGCGGACGGCAAGTACCTGTGGTCGAAAAACCTGGGCCGCGGCGGCTCGAACGATCGCGGCTCCGGGCCTCGCAGCACGCCGACGATCGACGGCGATCGCGTCTACATCCTGACCGAAGCCGGCGATCTCTGGTGCCTGGGCGAGGACGGCACCGAGGTGTGGCACCGCAACATCCTCCGCGAGTTCTCCGGTAGCAACATCTCCTGGCTCATCAGCGAGTCGCCTCTCGTCGACGGCGATCGGGTGATCGTGACCCCGGGCGGCCGAAACGCCGGCATCGTCGCGCTCGACAAGATGACGGGCAAGACGATCTGGACGGCGAAGGAACTGAGCGACCACGCCGGGTACGCGTCCGCGATGGTCGTGGATGTCGAGGGCGTGCGCGCTTACACGACGTTCACGGCGTCGGCCGCAGTAGGCGTTCGGGCGAGCGACGGCAAGCTGATGTGGCGCTACCCCGCCGCCGCGAACGGCACCGCCAACATCGCGACGCCGGTCGTGTTCCAGAACAAGATCTTCTACACGTCCGACTACGGGACCGGCGGCGGACTCGTCACGGTGCAGGCGCAGAGCGGCGAGCTCTCGGCCAAAGAGGTGTACTTCACCCGCCAGATGCGGAACCACCACGGAGGCGTCGTGCTGGTGAACGGCACGCTCTACGGCTTCAGCGGCCCGATCCTCCACGCGATCGACTTCTTGACGGGCAAGCTCCTGTGGAACGATCGCAGCGTGGGCAAGGGCGCCGTGACGTACGCCGACAACCGTCTCTACATCCTGAGCGAGGACAACGTCGTCGGGCTGGCGGAGGTCACGCCGAAGGGGTATGTCGAGAAAGGGCAATTCCAGATCGCCGATCAGGGTCTGCCCAGCTGGGCGCATCCGGTCGTGGCGGGCGCGCGCCTCTACATCCGCAACCAGAACACGCTGACCGCTTACGACGTGCGCGTGCGGTAGTCCATAGTCGCTAAGATACTGATTAATAAGAAGTTATAGTGCGCGCCAGCGGCGCGTTGAACTTTTCGTCCGTCAATACGTCGAACACTGTTAATATTCTGAACACTGTTCGGAGGACAGAGAGATGGGCGTCAAAGAGCGGCAGGAACGGGACCGGGAGCAGGTGCGCCGGAGCATTCTGGACGCCGCCCAGGAGCTGTTCGTCGCCGAGGGCTACCGGAACGTGTCGATCCGGAAGATCGCGGAAAAGGTCGAGTACAGCCCAGCGGCGCTCTACGGCTACTTTCCAAGCAAGGACGACCTCTTCTTCGCGCTCGCGGAAGAAGGCTTCCGCAAGCTGTTCGAGTTCACGAACGAGCCCGAAGTCACGGGCGGCGAGCCGCTCGCGGCCATCCGTCACGGCTTCCTTCGGTACTACCAGTTCAGCCGGGCGCATCCCGAGTACTTCCATCTGATGTTCGTGGACCGCACGGTCCCGAAGATCAGCCACGAATGGGAAGGCTTCGGTTTCGTCGAGCAGATGATCGACGAGGTCCGCGGGGTCATCAAACGCGGCATCGACCAGGGCGTCTTCCCGTCCGGCACCAATCCCGACGTCGCGTTTCACATCCTGTGGGCCGCGATTCACGGCCCGGCGACGGCGGCGCTCTGCGACCGTCTGGCGCCCGGCGAAGATCCTGACGCGCTCGCGCGCGACACCCTGGAGGCGGCGATCGCCGGGCTGCGTGCGGGCGTTCGCACGACGTTCACGCCCTCCAAGTGCCATTCCCAGTCCGTCACCGGCGTTCACGTGGAGAAGACCGATGCGTAGTTCGAGATTGTTCTGGATTGTTGCAATAACCACCGCCGCGGCCGCCGCCGCGGTGAGCACCTCCGGCTGCGCGAGCGACCGCGCGTCGGCCGCCACTTCGGCTGAAGCGGCGCTGCCGGCCGTCGCCGTCGTGCGCGCGGACAACGGCACGCTGGAATCAGCGATCGAGCTGTCGGGCAACCTCGTGCCGGAAACGCGCGTGGACATCCGGTCCAAGCTCCCGGGCATGCTCGACAAAGTGCTGGTGCAGCTTGGCGCCGCGGTGACCGAAGGCCAGACGCTGGCCACGCTCGATCGGCGCGAGATCGACGCGCAGGTGGATGCGGCGGTCGCGGCGGTGGCGGTGGTTCGCGCCGGCGTCGATGCCGCGGATGCCACGCTCGAGAATGCCGGACAGGAAGTGGCGCGGGCCCGCGGCCTCTACGAGAAGGGCGCGATTCCGAAGCAGCGCCTCGAAGGGGCTGAAATGCAGTGGCGCGCGGCCAAGGCCCAGCGCGACCTGGCCGCGGCGAACGTGGAGCAGGCCAGCGCCGCGCTCCGTCGCGCGCACGAGCTGCAGCGGGACGCCACGCTTCGGGCGCCCATCGCGGGCGTCATCGTGGCGCGCAACTTCGACGCCGGCAATCTCGTGGGACCCGGCGGCGATCCCATCGTGGCCGTCGCCGATCTGCGCACGCTGAAGCTCGAGGCCGGCGTCTCCGAGCTCGAAGCCGGCCGGCTGAAAGCCGATGCGCGCGCGCGCGTCACCGTGGCGGCGCGGCCCGGCGAGGTGTTCGACGGACGCGTGGCTGCGGTCGCGCCGGAAGTCGATACGCGCAACCGGCACTTCCGCGTGGAGATCAGAGTCGCGAACAAGGCCGGCGCGATGCTGAGCGGCATGTTCGCCACCGCGCGCATCCCGACCGCCACGGCCGAGGGACCGGTGGTCCCGCGCGAAGCCGTGTTCGATCGCAACGGCGGCCGCGCCGTCTATCGCGTCCAGGGCGACACGGTGGCGATTGTGCCGGTCACCGAAGGATTGAGCGACGGCAAGCGGGTGGTGCTCACGTCGGGTGTGCAGCGCGGCGACAAGATCGTCGCCGACGCCCGGCGGGAAGTGGTCGCCGGCAGCCGTGTGCGCGTCATCGAAGGCAAGTGAGGCGTTTCCGTCATGTGGATCTCAGATACCTCCATCAAACGTCCCGTCTTTGCCACGATGTTCATCCTGAGCTTCGTGGTGCTGGGCCTCGTCTCGATGACGCGGCTCGGGATCGACCTGTTTCCGGCGGTCGACTTCCCCTTCGTCAACATCTCCACGGTCTATCCCGGCGCGTCGCCCGAGGAAGTCGAGACGCTCGTCACCAAGCCGATCGAGGACGCGGTGGCCGGCATCGAAGGCGTGAAGCGCGTCGAGTCGAATTCCAGTGAAGGGTTCTCCCGCGTCGGCATCGAGTTCAAGCTCGGTCTCGATGCGCAGGGCTCCGCCGCCGAAGTGCGGGAGAAGGTGGCCGCGATTCGCTTCCGGCTGCCGAAGGAAATAGAAGACCCGACGATCGCGCGCTTCGACGTGGCCGCGCTGCCGGTGGCGACCTACGCCGTGTCCTCCACGCTCGCCGCCGACAAGACGCGGCTGCTGGTCGAGGACCAGGTGAAGCCGCTCCTGCAGCAGGTGGACGGCGTCGCCGGCGTCGAAGTGAACGGCGGGCTCGTGCGCGAGATTCAGGTGAATCTCGATCCCCGCAGGCTCGACGCACTGCAGCTCCCGATCTCCGTCGTCAGCGACGCGCTCGCCGCGGCCAATCTCGATTTGCCGGGCGGCACCATGACCGCGGGCGGCAAGGACGTCGTGCTCCGTACGAAGGGCGAGTTCACCAGCATCGATGAAATCGGCAACGTCGTCCTTCGCTCGACCGCGGGCTCCACGGTAAAGCTCCGCGATGTCGCCGAGGTCGTGGATGGCTATGAAGACCGGACCACCACCACCCGCCTGAACGGCGTGGACGCGGTGTCCTTCGCGGTGCGGAAACAGGCCGGCGGCAATACCGTGGCCATTACCGACCGGATCACCGCCGTCCTGGCGAAGAACACCCCCGCGTTCCCGGACCTGACCATCAAGCCGATTCACGAAGACGCGCGATTCATCCGCTCCAACCTGGAGGACGTGCGCCTGAACATCATCTTCGGCGGCGTGATGGCCGTCCTGATCGTGTTCGTGTTCATGCGCGACTGGCGGTCCACGCTGATCACGGCGCTGGCGCTGCCGACGTCCGTGATCGCGACGTTCTTCTTCATGTGGGCCGCGGGCTTCACGCTGAACATGATGACGATGATGGCGATCTCGCTCGTGATCGGCATCCTCATCGACGACGCGGTCGTCGTGCGCGAGAACATCTACCGGCACATGGAAGAGGGCGAAGACCCGATGACCGCGGCCCGCAAGGGCACCGCGGAGATCGGCCTGGCGGTGATGGCGACGACGTTCACGATCCTCGCCGTCTTCCTTCCCGTGGGATTCATGACCGGCATCGTCGGCCAGTTCTTCAAGTCGTTCGCGCTGACGGTGGCGTTTGCGGTCGCCATGTCGCTCGTGATCGCGTTCACGCTCGACCCGATGCTGTCGTCGCGGTTCGTGCGCTACGTGCGGCCGGAAGAGCGCGTCCGCACGCGGATGGGCCGGCTGCTGGAGCGCTGGGGCCAGGCCTACGACCGGCTCGATCGCCAGTACTTCAAGGTGCTGCGCTGGGCGCTCGCGCATCCATACAAGGTGGTGGCCGCCGCGCTCGTCGTGTTCGTGGCGAGTCTCTCGACGCTGTCGATCATCGGCACCGAGTTCGTGCCCAACGAGGATCGCGGCGAGTTTGTCGTGATGGTCGATCTGCCTCCTGGACTGGCCTTCGACGAAACCGTGAAGCGCGTGTCGGAGGTGGAGCGCGCCCTGTTCGACACGCCTGAAGTCCGGCAGGTGTTCACCACGGTGGGCGCCGGCGGCCAGACGCGCAAGTCACAACTGCGAGTGCACACCACGCGGAAGGACGAGCGCGACGTCAAGCTGGAGGACATCAAGGCGGGTTTGCGAGTCCGCCTGAAGGCGATCCCGTTTGCGGAGATCAAGGTCGCCGATCCCGAGTTCATGCAGGGGGCGCCGTACGAGCCGCCGATCAACGTCTACGTGCGCGGCAACGACATGACGGAGCTGAAGCGCCTGAGCGACGACCTGGTCGCGCGCATCCGCGCGATTCCGGGCGCCGTGGACGTGGGCACGACGCTCGTGTCGGGCCAGCCGGAGCTGGTCGCGCACGTCGATCGCGCCCGCGCCGCCGACCTCGGCTTCAGCGTGGGATCGGTCGGTATGCAGGTCCGCAACATGGTGGAAGGCCTCGTGCCGAGCAAGCTGCGCGAGGAGGACCACGAGTTCGACATCCGCGTGCGTCTGGCGCCGGCGTTCCGCAACGACTCGCTGGCGCTGGCGGCGGCGCCGATCCACGCGCCGGGCGGCGCCGTGGTGCGGACGAGCGACCTGGTCCGGATGCAGCCCGGCGTGGGGCCGAGCTCCATCGATCGCGAACAGCGCGTGCGGCAAGCCAAGATCGGCGTCGACCTGCAGGGACGCGCGCTGGGCGACGTCACCGCCGACATTCAGAAACTCCTGGATGCGAGCGCGATCCCGTCCACCTTCCAGGTGGGCTTCGCCGGTGACGTGGAGCTGATGCAGGAGTCGGCAGCGGGGCTGGCGCTGGCGCTGCTGCTGGCCATCACGTTCATCTACATCGTGCTCGCCTCGCAGTTCGAGTCGTTCACCGAGCCGATCATCATCATGCTGGCGCTTCCGCTCGCGCTGGTCGGCGCGCTGCTGATGCTGCTCGCGACCGGCCACCACCTCGGCATGCCCGCGATGATCGGCATCGTGATGCTGATGGGGCTCGTGACGAAGAACGCCATTCTTCTGGTCGACCTCACCAACCAGCTGCGGCGCGAAAAGGGGCTGGGCGTCATCGAGGCCATTCTCGAAGCGGGCCCGGTCCGGCTGCGGCCGATTCTGATGACGACGCTGGCGATGGTGCTGGGCATGCTGCCGTCGGCGTTCGGCGTGGGCGAGGGCGGCGAATTCCGCGCGCCGATGTCGCTGGCGACGATTGGGGGACTCATGACATCCACCCTGCTCACCTTGGTCGTGGTGCCGGTGGCGTACCTGTTGCTCGATCGCGTGCTGGTGCGCATCCGCCACTGGCGGAAGTCCCCGGCGCCCGCGATTGCCACGGCGGCGCGCGTGACGACGGCGCTGCTGGTGATCGTGCTGGCGGGAGGCGTTCTGGCGGCGACACCCGCATCCGCCCAGACGCAGGGCCGCCCGCTGACGTTCGAAGAGGCCCTGCAGCGGGCCCTCGAATCCAACGAGTCGCTGAAGGCGGCGGAAGCCCGCGTGCGCGAATCGGAGTCGCGCGTGACCGAGGCAAAAACCTCGTTCCTGCCCACGGCGGACGCGAGCTACCTGTTCACGCCGGCCCAGCAGGCCGCCGCGCTGCGGATTCCCGCGGGCGTCTTCGGAGACGACGAACAGCTGTTCCGCGCGAACTTCACCCGCCAGAATGTGCTCCGCTTCGACGTGACCCAGCCCATCTACACAGGCGGCCGGTTGCGACACGGCCTGGCCGCCACCGAGTCGCAGGCGGCCTCGACGCAGCACCAGTACGACCGCGCGCGGCAGGCGCTGACCCTGGAGGTGGTGCGCGCCTACTACGGTGCGCTCCTCCAGCAGCAGGGCATCACGGTGGCCGAGGAGGGCCTGCGGCGCGCCGAAACTCAGCAGCGGCTGGCGCAAACGCGCTTCGATGCCGGCAGCGCCGCCCGGCTCGACGTGCTGCGCGCCGAGGTGGAAGTGGCGAATGCGAAGGCCGTGCTCATCCGCGCGCGGAGCGCGGCCGACACGGCGCTTCAGGCCCTGCGGGCCGTGATGTCGCTCGACGATCCGGCGCCGATCGTCCTGGCGGGTTCGCTCGACGAGGTGACGTCCGTGCCCGGCCGCGAGGAGCTGATTGCCGGCGTGCGCCAGCGCGCCGACGTGAAGGCGCTCACGGCCGAGCGCGAGAGCGCGATTCAGATGAGGAAATTCGCGGCCGCGGATCTCAAGCCGACAGTAGCGTTTACGGGCAGCCTGCAGTTCCAGCAGGACGGACTCAACCAGTTCTGGAACGGCGACAACCGCAGTTTTCAGGCCGGCGTCGCGATTCAGATGCCGCTCTTCTCAGCGCCCAGGGTGGCCGCGCAGAAAGCCGCCGCCTCGGCGCGGGAGCAGCAGGCCGCGCACGCGATCAACGCCACGCTGGACGCCGCGCGCCTCGAGCTGACGTCGGCGGTTCAGGAGCTGGCTTCGGCGCGCGAGATCGTCGAGGTGCAACGGAAGGCCGTGGAGCTGGCGCGTGAGAGCCTCTCCATCGCGGAAGTCTCCTACGAGAACGGCGCCATCACGTCGTCCGAGCTCAACGACGCGCGCGTCTCGCTGATGCAGACCGAGTGGGCGCTGGCCCAGGCGAAGTACGGCGTGATTGTGGCCGGCGCACGGACGAAGTTCGCGGCAGGACTCTAGCGCAACCCTCGTATGACGTAGAGATCGGTGCGCGCCCACGAGTAGTTGTAGAGCATGCTGCCGTTCGGCGCGACCATCAGATAGCGAATGCCGTTCAGCGCCGGGTGCTTCGGTCGCACCGTTTTCCAGGCGGCGCGCCGGCCGGTGCTGATATCCAGAGTCTCGAGCTGATCGGGCACCGCGCCGCCCTGTCGGACGATCACGGAGCGGCTGTCGGCAGTCCAGCCGCACATCTGGTCGCTCAGGCGACTTCCGGGCATCGCCACGCACGTCCCTCCGGTCAGGGCGCACAACCGCAGGCCGCCGTCCCGGCCGAGCGCGACGATGTGCGCGCCGTCAGGGGAAATGATCTGGCCGCCCATCAGCTCGAGATCGGCGGGGAGCACAGTGACGGGCGGTCCACCGGATGGCGGTACGGCGACCGTGCTGCGCGTGCCATCAGCTCGCTGCACTTGCAGGATCACCCGGCCGTCCGGGTGCCATCCGGCCCAGCCCGCTGGCTGCAGGGCGCCGATGTCCAGCGTTCGTGGGCGTCCAGGGCCAACGGGCACGAGCTTCAGCGTCTTGTCCTCACGGACCAGCACCGTCGACCCATCGGGTGAGATCGCGAGACCGAGACCACTGCTGATGCGAACAGGCTGCGACGCGCCGGGGGGCCATACCATCACCGAGCCCTCGGGCCCGGCGCCACCGACAAACTGATTTCTGAGGACGACTCCGGTATTGGAGAGGTCCATGAACCCGACGTCTTGCCAAGTGAGATCTCGCAACTCGCCGCGAGCGTCGACCAGCTCGACCCGACTGGTGCTCCGGTCGAACGACGCCAGCACGTCGCCGCCCGGCGAGACGTCGTGCAGGGTGAAGTCGCCCGGTGCGCGGTACAGGAGCCGCCGGCGGCCCGCGAGCGAGAAGGCGAACATGCCGAGCGAGTTGGACTCGTCGACGCCGGCAAACCAGATTTCATCCGGTCCGCGCCACGCGAGACCCCACCAGTCGTTCAGTTTCTCCTGGTCTTCGATGACCAGGCCCCCGGCACGACGAAACACCTGCAATCTGATGCCCGCCCCCGGGAATACCGTCATCACCGCGACGTGCGACCCGTCCGGCGAGATGCGCGGCGTGACAAACGTGGCGCCACGCGCCACCACCTGGCCCACCGGGAATTCCAGCAGCTGTTCGATCCCCGATTGGCGGATCGCCGCCACGTCGCCGTCCGGCCCGACGTCGGCGAAGGTCACGTCCGCCAGCACCTCGCGTGTCGCGGCGCCGGTCAGCGACGATCGGGCCAGCGTGCCTCGCCGCCGGTACGAATTGCCGCCGGGCGCGATCGCCGACCCGGCAAGAATCGCGAGATCGCCGGACGGAGCGAGGCCGAGCAGATCCGCGCCCGCCAACCCCAGCGGCCGGGATTCCCGGCTGTCCAGGCTGGTGACGAACAGGTCTCGCGCGCGCCCTTCCCAGTCCGCGCTGTAGACGACTGTCCGGGTGTCCTTCGCAAACCGCGCGGCAAAGACGAAGCCCGTGTCGAACGTCACGGGTTGATAGCTGACGTCGGTGATGCGTGCCGAACCCGGCGCCAGCGTGTCGTGAGCGAAGAAGCCGGCCGCCGTCCCGATCGCGAGCGCACCGGCGACGAGCCCGGCGACGGCGAGCGGTCGCCGCGTGCGCGGCTCCGCCGGGGCGGCCGCAGCCACTCCCGACGTCGTCGCCGACGACGGATCGAGATTCAGCGCAAACGCCAGATCGCTGGCGGACTGAAATCGCACTGCGGGATTCTTCTCGAGACAACGGCGGACGACACGTTCGAGCGCGGGAGGAATCACCCGGCCGCTCTCTGAAAGTTCCGGCGGCGCTTCCTTCAGGATTGCGGTCATCGTGTCGGCCGGCGTGTCGCCCGCGAACGCGCGCCGTCCGCTCAGGAGCTCGTACAGAATCGCGCCAAAGCTGAAGATGTCCGACCGGTGATCGACGCCCACGCCGCGCACCTGCTCGGGCGCCATGTAGCCGATGGTGCCCAGCACGGTCCCGGGCTCGGTGCCGCCGAGTACTGTGCTCGTGGTGCCGGCCGCATCCCCGATCCTGGCGAGGCCGAAGTCGAGAATCTTGACGCGCTCGTCATCCGTGACGAACACGTTCTCAGGTTTCAGGTCGCGGTGGACGATGCCCTTGGCGTGCGCGGCGGCAAGCCCGTTCGCGATCTGCGCGGCGAACTCGGCGGCCTTGCGGACCGGCAGGGCGCCGGCCGCCATCGCCTCGCGCAGCGTCCGGCCCTCGAGCAGCTCGAGTACGACATATGCCGTGTCGCCGTCCTTGCCGACGTCATGGACGCTGAGGATGTTGGGATGATTGAGCGCCGCCGTGGCGAGCGCCTCCTGCTCAAAGCGCCGAAGGCGATCGGCGTCGGACGCCACCGCCGCGGGCAGGACCTTGATGGCGACGTCGCGCCGCAGCCGCGGGTCCTTCGCGCGGTAGACCTCGCCCATTCCGCCCGCGCCAATGGCGCTGACGATTTCGTACGCGCCAAGGCGGGCGCCGGGGGCCAGGGACACCGGCAGAGTATAGCGGCGTTACTTGGCGCGCTCGGCGTCGACCGTGGCCTCGCCCGTATCGCCGCCGCGTTCGAGCTTCATCGTGCCCGTCAGGCGGCCCTTCGCGTGCGTCAGCGTGAAGGAGCGAAGCGTCGGGCCCTCCGGCTGCTGGACCACGAAGGTCACCTTGGCCCCGTCGACGACGCCTTTCTCGACCTTCCACTGCCGCTCGGGCGTGGGGCCGATGGTGCCGCTCAGAACCTTGCCCTTCTGCGTGAAATGAAAGGTGAAGGTGATCGACTGCGACGTACCGTCCGGCCTGGTCATGGTGAACTTGGCGTTCCAGTTGCCGGTGAGGTCCGTCGCCTGCGCCGCGGCCGTGGCGGGGACGAGCGCGAGGGCGAGAAGGGCGATGGCGGCGAGTCTTTTCATGGATCTTGTTAACGATGTATCCATACAGAAGGTTCCCCAGACAATCGGCTAGAGCGACCGCAGGAAGTTCAGCAGATCCTGTTTCTGCTGTCCGCTGAGCTGGTTGTACCGTTGAATCACCGCGTTCGCCTCGGACGCGTTGCCGCCGCTGCCGCTCTCGTGAAACAGAATCGCCGTGACCAGATTGCGCGTGCGGCCGTCGTGCAGGAAGAAGATCCGCTGGCCGAGGCCCCAGAGCGGTGCGGTGCGGAACTCCGCGCCAGTGGCCACGCCCTGTGAGACGGCATCAGCGAGAAGCGGTCCCATATTGTGCAGGAGCAAATCCGAGTAGAGGTTGACCGGCCTCTCGCTGAGTGCGGCGACGTACGACCGGCCCGTCATGAACTGCGGCGTGTGGCAGTACGCGCATCCGACGTCCCGGAAGATCGCACGGCCGTTCTGGATCGAGAGCGTGCCGCCGGGCTTCACGAGCGACGGTTCCGGCGCGGCCAGGAATCGCATATACGCGGCGAAGCGATCGACGCCGTTCAGCAGCTGCTCGGTGGTCTCGGCGTCCATGACCGTGTTGTCGTTCGGCGTGGCGGCGTACTGGCATTCCGGCGTCTCGTCGCGCTCGGTCTGGAACATCTCATTCGAGATACCCATCTCGACGTTGTAGGCCTCGCCGGAGAAGATCACGAGCGACTTGTTCTGCGCCTTCCAGCCGAATCGCGTCACCGTCCCGTCGTTCCCGTTGGTGTTCACCTTGCCGGCGATGCCAAGCGCGCGCTTGTCGTCCGCCTGGCTCGCCAGGTTCGCGCGGATCGCGCGGTCGGGAATCTGTTCGACCAGGCCGAGCCCGAAGACCGGCGTCGGAATGCGGAACACGACGTTGCGATCGGCGATGGCGGCCTCGAAGTCCGGCTGCACGATGCTGCACCCTTCAGCGCCCGGCCGGCCGGAAACCGTGAAGAGCGCGTGGACGCCGCCGTCCGCCGACCCGTCCGGCTGCCGCACGAAGCGCGCCTCCCGCACCGGTCCGTTCAGCGTGATGAAGGATGGCAGCCGATCCAGGGCGCCGGCGGCGGTCGCAAACGCCACCTGCGGGTTGGTCGCGGGGCTCGAGCCGCCGGTGGTCGGCTGCGAATGGCAGCCGCCGCAGCTGTCGAGGTTCATGCGCGGCCCGAGGCCTTCCTCGACGGTCTCGGCCGCCACGAAATCCTCGTGGCCGAGCGCGAAGTAGGTCATCTGATAGGAGTTCAATCCGGTCAGCGGCCCTCCAGCTCCCGGGTCACCCCCGCGGACACCCGGATCGACCCCGCGAGGCGGCGGCGCGAACTGCGCGCGGAGCACGACCGACGCCGACAGCACCGTCACAAAACACAGAAGTAGTGGATTCCTCGCCATGGATACACGTCCAGTCCTCGGGCTGGGGCCCGGCCGCGACCATCGCAAATCCAATGCCATGACGCACGCCGCAATTCGGTGCGGGGCGCGTGCGCGTGCTCGAAGGAAGCCTGTAGCTCCGGACTTCTCGTTTCGCGCGAAAGACTTACGTGGAGATAGTGACGTTCACAGCCACCAGACTCATGGAATTACAGTAGCCGGCGCCGCCAACTACAATGTCAGCACCAGCGATGGACTTCGCCCAGGACGTCCTCATCAACGCCGATCCGTCCGACACGGCCGGGGTGATGTTCGATCCCACCCGCGAATCCGAATGGATGACGTCGGTCACGTCGTCGGTTCCGCAGACAGCAGGCATCCAGCCCGGCGCCGAAGTGAAGCGGACGAGCACGGTCGGCGGCGCCACGGTCGCGTGGACGACGGCCGTCAGGCAGTTCCACTTCCCGCACCTGTTGCATCTCGCCATTGGCGGCGGGGCCTCCGGCTACATCCTCTATGAGGTCCAGCGGTCCGGCGGCGGAACCATCGCGAGCGTGCGTGCGTCGAGCGAACAGGATCTGTTTGGCTTCGACCTGGACAAGCTGAAGACCCTCGTCGAGCGTTGACTGTGACCCTCCGTCACCGGTTGACGCTCGCCCTGACGCTCTTCGCGCTTGCGTCGACCGCGCGTGTCGAGCCGGCACAGCAGGCATCCAGGCGCGAACCCGCCTCGCGCGCGGCCGTGGTGCTCACGTGGAACCAGGCCCAGCGCGAAGCCGGATTCGCGGCGATGGAGTCGCTGTTTCTGACGCGGACCGTGCGCGCAGCCGCGAAACCCCGGCCACTCCCCACGGGTCGGGCGCTCGCGGCCTACGCGCCCGGAGGCGCCCGGGCGGCCGAGTTCGATCAGTTCGTCAAGGACCAGAAGGTGGCCGGCGTGCTGGTCGTGCACGACGGCACGCTCCGGCTCGAGCGCTACGCGCTCACGGGCGGCCTCGAGACGCGATGGCACTCGTTCTCGGTCGCGAAGTCGATCACGTCCACGCTCGTCGGCGCGGCAATGAGGGACGGCCATATCAAGAGCCTCGACGACCCGGTCACGCGCTACATCGCCGGGCTCCGCGGCAGCGCGTACGACGACGTCACCGTGAAGCAGCTCCTCACGATGACATCAGGCGTCCGATGGAACGAGGACTACACCGACCTCAACTCCGACGTGGCGAGGATGTACGCGACGCCGCCCGATCCGGGCTTCGACATGACGGTGAGCTACGTGCGGAAGCTGCCGCGCGAAGCGCCGCCGGGCACGAAGTGGGTGTACAAGACGTCGGAGACGAACCTTGTTGGCGTGCTCGTGGCGGAAGCCGTTCGGAAGCCGCTGGCCGACTATCTCTCGGAAAAGATCTGGCGCCCGTACGGCATGGAGCGCGACGCCGAGTGGATGGTGGACGACGTCGGCCACGAACAGGGCGGCTGCTGCCTCGCCATGACGCTGCGTGACCTCGGCCGGTTCGGCCAGTTCATCCTCGACGGCGCGCGGATCGGGAGCGCGCCGATCGTCCCGGACACGTGGCTGGCCGAAGCCACGCGCAATCAGATTGGGACCAGCGGCGGCGGCGGCTCCGGATACGGCTATCAGTGGTGGCCGCGCGACGACGGCACGTTCGAAGGCCGCGGGATCTACGGACAGACGCTGCACATCGATCCGAAGCGTCGCCTGGTGATTGCGATCAACAGCGCGGCCGAGGCGCCGACGGGCCGCGGGATCGGCCAGACGCGTCAGGCGTTCATCGCCGCGGTGAAGGCGGAAACCGACGCAGAAAAGCGGTGAGCGCGGCCCCTAGAAGGCGATCCGCAGCCCCACGCGGAACGTCAGGGGCGGTTGCAGCGCCGTCGGCCGCCGGAATGTCGGGCCGCTGACGACGTCCTCCTCGACCTCATTGGACAAGTTGACGAAGTTGAAGATGTCCACGCCGAACACCGCGCGGCGCTCCGCGATCAGGAATCCCTTCTCGAACCGCAGATCGACGGTGCCGGTGTACGTGAAGCGCGTAATGCCCATCTCGTAGGCTTCAAACGCCTCGGGCCCGCCGGCCAGATCGGGCGCGACGACGAGCCGCGAAAACGGCAGGCCGTCCTGATAGCGCACCGTGCCGGCGATACGAACATCAGCGGGCGCGGAGAACATGCCGGACCACTTGGCGATGTAGGCGCGATCGAAATACAGCCGCCCCGGTGAAATGGAGGACGTGCCGGGCAGCTCGAATCGATCGCCGATCACGCCGGGGTCGTTCTCGAGGACCCGGTTCCCGATGAAGCCTCCGAGGCCCTTCGACCGGTACGTCGTCCCGCCGAAGAGCATGCGCCATCGCGGGTAGCGCAGATCCAGCGTCACTTCGATCCCTTCGTGGGAGACGTCGGCGGCCTCTGGATTGGTGAGCAGGAACGCGTCGCGGCCGAAGCTGGACGGCAGCCGTTCGTAGATCGTGAGCGTGGTGTCGTCGGCCGCGCTGTCCCAGTCGGCGCCGGGATCGGGCAGCTCGATCGCGCGATAGCTCGACGCAAACGGCACGCCGGTGTTGAGCGATCCGAGCAGCGAGGATTCGCGGCGCCAGATGAGCGCGCCTCGAAGCGTCACACGCGGGCCGCTGCGGTACTCCGCCCCGACCGTCCATTCCGTCGTCTTCGGCCCCTTCAACTCGGTGTCGATTGATGCAACGGCCGCGCCCCGGCCCGACCGCGCCACCAGCTCGCCGGTCTCACCGGCATCGACGCGCCTGTTGTTGTTGGGATCCCGCCAGCGATGCACGTTGAACACGACCTCGCCCGGATCGCCAAACGAGAGCACCCACAGCGGTGGCGGGGATGCGTACCGCCCCGCGCCTCCGAAGAGTCCAAATGATCCGCGCTGCCACCGGAAGGACGCCCGCGGCGACGCCGACATCCAACTGATTCCTGATACGGCGCCCTGGGCCTCGCCCGATGCCGTGTCGAGGCGAACACCAGCCTCGATCGTCAGGTCCGGAAGTGCAATGCGGTCAGAGAGATACAGGCCTGTTTCAGTCAGCGTTCTTTGAGAGTCGGGGGGCATTCCGGCAGGGATCCAGACGCGTGCCGGCAAACTGTTCACGGTCTCGGCGACCGTCAGGAGCGCGATAGGATTCCCGGCCGCGCTCGCGTGCCGAAGCACCGCGCCCGTCCGGATGTCGTGCCGGGCCCCGAATCCGCCGAGCGACCACTCGTATTCGCCGCCCACTTGAACGAGGGTCGCCGACGTGAACGCGGCCGGCGGCGGCACGACGCCGTCGGTGATGCGATCGACGACGCCACCAACGGGCGTGACGAACTGCGGCCTGAACGACCAGCCCTGGACGCCGCCATTCACCGTGAATCGTCCGCCGCTCTCGAGCGCCCGATCCCACGTGACCAGCGTTTGCCAGAAGCGTCCGCGATCCTCGACGTCACGCAGCGCGAACTGCCGGCGGTCGTCGAACGGGTGCGACACGGCCTGGACCGCGGTCAGCACGCGGAACTGATTGCGGCCCCGCCCGCTGGCGACGACGTGCGCGAAAAAGGCGCCGGCATCGGCCGCCTGCTCGTCGGGGAGATCGCGTTCCTCGTATTCGGCCTGCGTGAACGATCCGGCGGCGAGCACGCCAAATCCCTCGCGAATCGGAATGCCCAGCTCGCCGCCGACCGTGAACCATGACGAGAGCCGCCCGATCGAGGGCGTCTCCGGCACGCGGTTGACCCCGACCATGCTAGGCGCGGTGCCCGCGAAGTGAAGAGATCCGGCGCGCTGGCTGGTCGCCTGCCGCGGCACGAGCGAGATCGCCACGCCGGGCGTCGCGGTCTCAATCGGCGCGAGTCCAGACGAGGCGGACACGGCCTCGAACAGATCGGCGTCCAGCGCAATCGGCAGCAGCCCCGTCGGCCCGGCGGGACCAATGGACATGCCGCCGAGTGACACCGTCGTGGAGGTCCACGACGACCCGCGCGTGCCGACCAGCGCCGATCGGCCGGTCCCAAGCCCGCCGTTGTCCATGCGATCGGCGACGACGAAGGGCGCGGCGGTTTCGAGGAGGCGCCAGATGTCG